>ENA-ORXD01000215-ORXD01000215.1-sediment-metagenome-genome-assembly--contig:-NODE-215-length-89551-cov-9.002917_pt1 | contig 89551 bp, 68 predicted proteins | sample MGYA00237862_ERZ511471 | MGnify/ENA metagenome assembly ERZ511471
GAGTTTACTAATCGTAAATGACTGTCTTGAAGGCGAGCATAACGCAGCTATTGGCGTTTTCTTGCAAGCACTAATTAAATACATCATTGCCTTATGTACCGAATTATATCTATTTATTTAGCATTTGTATTTTTCGCGGTAATACAAGCATCTTCCCAGGAAAGAGGGATGTTTAAGCTTGAAAACCCGATGACAGTCGAGTATCTGAAAAAGAATATCCGGAAGAAATCCCCCCGTCTTATTCTTACTCCTGAGATTGAGCGCAATCTCAGAAAGAAATTACAATCCAACCCCCTGGTGCAATCATTTTACAGTGCCATTAAATCGGATGCAGAAGCGATCCTTGCATTACCGCTTCCGGAGAGGGTTATTCCTGACAAAAAAAGGCTTTTACGTGTTTCCAGTGAATCTCTGAGGAGGTTAAATACGCTGGGAATTGTATATCATATTGATAAAAATCCTGTAATTCTTAACCGGATAGACCAGGAAATAAAGGCTGTATGTAATTTTACGGATTGGAATCCTTCCCATTACCTTGATGTGGCGGAGATGTCGCTGGCTGTTGCCCTTGCCCTTGACTGGACAGGTAAAGATTTGCCGGAGAGCACTGTGGAAATGGCTGAAAAGGCACTGATTGAAAAGGGTATTCTTCCGGGGTTTGAATGGCCAATTTCCGAATGGGCTGAAAAGGTCAATAACTGGAACCAGGTTTGTCACGGAGGAATGATCGCCGCATCTATCGTCATTGCAGACAGGGATCCTGAGCTGGCTGCAAAAACCATCAGCCGTGCACTGGATAAAATGCCCCTGGCATTAGGTGCATACGTTCCTGATGGAGCCTATGCTGAGGGGCCGGGTTACTGGAATTACGGAACCATATTTTCCATCACAGCTTCTTCTGTTTTAAAGAGTGCTTTTGGTACTGACTTTGGCATTGCGGGTTTTCCCGGGTTTAAGGAAAGTGCTGTATTCAGACTAATGATGGTAGCTCCCTCAGGGGAGTTTTATAATTACGGGGATAACGGTACAAACCTGATTGCTGACCGGGGTCGGGGAGATCATACCACCGCCTGGTTTAACCTTGGAGAACATGTAAATTCATTTATCTGGTTTGCTAATCAAACAGACAATTCCCTCTTCTTTGATCCCGGATATTTTAAAGCCCTTCCGGATGATCCCCGTACAAGAGGCCGCTTTGCCGGACCTGCCCTGATCTGGCTGTCCCTCTATAAACCAAAGAATTATGAACCCTTACCTTTAATCTGGAAAGGTGATGGTGAAAACCCGATTGTAGTTTTCAGAGGTGGTGAAAACAATCCCGAATATAATCCGGAGATGTTTTACCTGGGAGCAAAGGGAGGAAGGGGAAACATTAACCATGGGAACATGGACGCCGGAAGTTTTATTTTTGAACTTGATGGTATTCGATGGTCTATTGATCCCGGACTACAGTCTTATGCCCAACTGGAGCTGGCAGGACTGGATTTGTGGAACCGCCGGCAGGACTCTGACCGTTTTACCCTGCTTACCAAAGGAAGCCACGGACACAGCACTCTCGTAGTTAATGATATGCCACACTGGGTGGAGGGGTTTGCTCCTGTCATTGATTTCAAAGATGGAAGTGATGGAGAAAATCCCGAGGCCTCCATAGATATTACGGATATTTTCAACGGACAATTAAAAAGTGCCGTAAGAAGTTTTATAAAAGACAGTCCCCGTTCAATAGTAATCGAAGATAGGATAGAGACCAACGATTCGACAAAGATGATCACCTGGCAGATGATGACCACTGCTGAAGTCATCCCGGTTAAAGGTGGTGCTGTTCTGAAACAGGAAGAAAAAGAACTGAAGCTCGAAATTCTTTCCCCGGAAAATATGAATGTCTCCATTATTTCTCTCAATCCTCCTCCCCTGGAACTGGATAAACAGATTGAAAACCTGAAACGCATTGAGATAAGAGTGCCGGCATGGGTTCTTGATTCTTCGGGAAAGATTGTGGTGAGGTTGAAGGGGAAATAGTGAGTAAATGAGTATACTCAATTACTCTCGTCACCCATCACTCATTCCCCTTCTTCGCTGTGATCTTCACAGCTCCTTCAGGTGTCTGCGCCTCACCGGTCAATACATTTTTCGCATCAACCTGTGCTTTTACATTGATGTAATTATAGTCAACGTACAATCCGAACGTTAATACATCACCCTCTATGACGATATTCTTAAGCTCAATTTTGTAACCATCGGTAAATTTCACTTCACCCACCAGCTTATTGTTCTTTTCCTCAATGGTAATAGTTCCTTTCTGATAGCCATAGGGTGCTGATGGAGCTTCAAACTGCCATACTCCTGTCATCCTTCTATCTGTTGCACCGGCCTCATAAGACATACCTGCCAGAAAAGCAAGGGTAAATAAAAAAGCAAATAATTTTTTCATGACATAAAATTTTAAATTTAACATGCCACAAAGATGAAGCGCCTTGAATTACCATGCAAAAAAATGGGATAAATGACAATAATCAGGGGCGAGTGATTTATGATCAGGATAAATGGCCGTAAATCAGGGGTAAATATTTACGTGAAACAGTAAACAGGCGGTCGCTGCCTTTCAGCTTAATACTTATTTTTCCGGACTCCCTGTTAACCAGATCAATATTCTGACTGTTTATAAGGAAGGACCGGTGACATCGTATAAATCCTTTTTGAGAAAGTATCTCTTCCAGATTTTTCAGGGAATTTCGAAGTACCTTCCGCTGAGTTTTTCCGTCCGACAGATAATACACCGAAGTATAATTGTCAAGGGATTCAATATACAAAATATCTGATTTCTGCATGGAAAAATTAATCTTTCCGGTTTCACTTCTGAAAGAAATAAGTCCTTTTGTTGTGTCTCTCGTAAGACGCAGGATTTCCTTTTCCTGCTTTTTGTAATAAATTATACCCAGCGAAAATGAGTAAGGTAAACATATTCCCAGGAAGGTATATTTCAGGGAGAAAATCAGATCGTTTATGAAGTTACCGATGATATTCCCGTATAGCAGAATATAAACCAGGCTGGTAAAAATAATTTCGCAGGAAAACCAGATCAGGAATGTATAAACTTTCATTTTCCTTATCCGGAGTGCATTTCTCACTGGGAATTGTGAAACGGATAACACTGCCGAAACAATCACTCCATAGCTTGATAAACGTAGAAACTTAATTATACCCGAGTCCGAATACCAGCGGTTAATATTGAAAGGAACAAAAAGATTGACAAAGATAACGCTGAATACCAGGCAGATCAAAACCAGCAACAGCCTGTCTTTTTTATCATCAAGCAGAGTAAAATCCTGAAACAGAAATCTGATCATGTTTGTATATGCTACAATCTTTCAAAAAAGTAAAAATAACTCAAGTTTCGCAGATAACAGAATCTTTATTACGGAACAAAATAATATATATTGAAATCTTTTCCTTTGTGTTACTTTGTGAAACCCTTCGTGTCCTTTGTGGTTAACCGTATAATGTATTTAACCACAAAGGACACGAAGGATAACACAAAGGGGAAGAATCCTTTAAAATTATCACTAATTACATTAACTTTGCGCCGGTTAAAATATACTGAACATGGGAAAAATTCAGCTTGAAGCCATGGAATTTTATGCCTTCCATGGTCATTATACGGAGGAGCAGATAGTTGGGAATAAGTTCCTGGTTGATCTCACTATTGAAACAGACATGACCATGCCGGCCGATACTGATGACCTGGCGGATGCATTAAACTACCAGTCGGTTTATAAGCTGGTAAAGCAGGAAATGGGGAAAAAATCCAGACTCCTGGAAAATATTGCCAGGAGAATTATTGATGTTGTTTACGCTGAATTCAGTGGCATTCATAAGATCACTATTACAATACGGAAAATGAATCCTCCCATTGGGGGTAAGATGAAGTCAGTGGCTGTAACTTTAACCAGATGATATAAGGTTTTCAGGAAATTGTTAAATAAACTTAATCAAATATCCAGGAGACCTCCATGCACTATCGTTATTAAAAGGAAATGAAAAAAGGAAACGCAAAGGCGCAAAGGCGCAAAGGAACAAGGAAGTATTATGAATGTAAGCAGAGATATGAAATTTAATATTATACGTATATTTTATTTAAAACTGCGCCTTTGCGCCTTTGCGTTTCTTTTTTCGCATGAAAATATTATCTCATGAAACCCCCATGCACTGTCGTACACAACAAGGATATTAATATAAATGGGGGTTCCACGACAAATGAAACGAAAAACATTAAGATTTCAAATTGTAACAATTTAATATTCATTCTTTTAAATTAATTATATACAAGTGAATACTAAACCTGAAGAGAATACTATACCTCGCGGCCCGAATTTCATTGAGGCTATTGTGGAGGAAGATTTAAGAACCGGTAAAAACGGCAGAAAGGTACATACCCGTTTCCCTCCGGAACCTAATGGGTATCTTCATATTGGTCATGCCAAGGCTATTTGCGTGGATTTTGGCATTGCGCGGAAGTATGGCGGCAAGACTAATCTTCGTTTCGATGATACGAATCCTATTAAGGAAGAATTGGAATATGTGGAGTCTATTAAGAATGATATCCGGTGGCTTGGGTTTGACTGGGAGGACAGGGAGTTTTACGCTTCGGATTATTTTGATCAGTTATATGAGTGGGCTGTGGATATTATTAAAGCAGGGAATGCTTATGTTGATGACCAGTCTTCTGAAGCAATTGCTGAACAGAAAGGCACTCCCACTGTGGCGGGGAAGGAAAGCCCTTACCGGAACCGGTCGGTGGAGGAAAATATCGATCTTTTCAGAAGAATGCGGGAAGGGGAATTTCCTGAAGGGGCGAGAGTGCTACGTGCCAAAATAGATATGTCATCTCCGAACATGCACATGCGTGATCCGGTGATGTACAGGATCATTCATAAATCGCATCACAGAACAGGGGATAAATGGTGTATTTACCCTATGTACGACTGGGCGCACGGGCAGTCGGATTATATCGAAGGAATAACCCACTCCCTGTGCACGCTGGAGTTTGAAGTGCACCGGCCCTTATATGAATGGTATCTCGACCAGGTTTATAAGGAAGGAAAGGTAAGACCACGGCAGACAGAATTTGCAAGATTAAACCTGAACTATACGGTTATGAGTAAGCGTAAGTTACTCGAGCTGGTAGAAAAGAAGCTGGTAGGCGGATGGGATGATCCCCGGATGCCGACACTTTCAGGTCTCAGGCGAAGAGGCTATACTCCTGCTTCGATCAGGAATTTTGCAGAAAAGGCAGGAGTTACAAAAACCGATGGTATCATTGACGTTTCCCTGTTGGAACATAGCGTAAGGGATGACCTGAATAAAACAGCTCCCCGTGTTATGGCCGTTATTGATCCCCTTAAGCTGGTGATCACAAATTACCCGGAAGGACAAACAGAAGAACTGGAAACCATCAATAATCCGGAAGATGAAAGCATGGGAAGCAGGACCATCCCGTTCAGCCGTGAGATACTGATAGAAAAGGATGATTTCATGGAAAACCCACCCAAAAAATTCTTCAGACTTTTTCCGGGAGGGGAGGTCAGGCTCAAATCTGCATATATTATTAAGTGTGAAGAAGTGGTCAAAGACCCTCTAACAGGTGAAATAAAGGAATTACGATGTACATACGATCCTGAAACACGCAGTGGTGGGCCACAATCGAACCGTAAGGTGAAAGGAACCCTTCACTGGGTTTCGCTGCCCCATGCCATTAAAGCTGAAGTAAGGCTTTACGACAGGCTGTTCAGTGATCCTGAGCCTGACGGGCATAAGGACAGGGATTTCAAGGAATTTCTTAATCCGGATTCACTAAAGATACTTGTGAATTGTTATGTTGAACCCGGACTGAAGCACGCCAAACCCTTTGATCATTTCCAGTTTCAAAGGATAGGGTATTTCTGTCTTGATCCGTTAAGTTCACAGGATAAGCTTGTCTTTAACAGGACGGTGGCGTTGAGGGAGAAGTGGGTGAGTGGGTAAGTGGTTACGTGGTTACGTGGTTGAGTGGTTACGTAGGGACTCGTCCCGTGATATACCCACGTAACCACGGGCAAAGACATAGCTATGTCCCTACTATACCCCCACATTGCCCCTACTGAACCGCCACCACTTCCTTCACCGCAGGAACTTCCTTTTTAACCGCCTGCTCAACTCCCGCTTTAAGGGTCATCATACTGTAGGGGCATCCGTGACACGCTCCGGAGAGCTTTACCTTCACAATATTATCATCTGTGATTTCAACAAGGCTTATATCTCCTCCGTCGGATTGAAGGTACGGTCTGATCTTTTCCAGTGCCTTTTGCACTTTTTTTGTTAAATCCATATTATGTATTATTATTCTTGTTTACTGCATCACAACCTTCGTTATTAGTGATCTCTACTTTCTTTGTAGGCTTCATTTCCTTATTACGTTTATCTGTCTCTTTGATGACTCTTGCTGCCAGTTCTTCAAATGCTTTTCCTGCTATTGAGTTTTCATCCAGTACCGAAGGGCGTCCGGAATCGCCGTCATCACAAATGGATTGAATCACAGGGATCTGACCAAGGAATTCGATATTCATTTTTTCAGCCAGTTTTTTACAGCCATCCTTCCCGAAAATATAGTATTTGTTTTCCGGCAGTTCGGCAGGGGTAAACCACGACATATTTTCCACAAGTCCGATAACAGGAACATTGATCTTGTCCCCGCGGAACATGGCAATACCTTTCACAGCATCAGCAAGGGCTACCTGCTGGGGTGTGCTGACGATAATAGCTCCCGTTACGGGAACTTCCTGTACCAGGGTAAGGTGAACATCTCCTGTTCCGGGAGGCATATCAATAAAGAGGTAGTCAAGTTCTCCCCAGTCGGCCTGATGTAATAACTGTTTCAGTGCGTTGGTGGCCATAGGGCCTCTCCATACCAATGCATCTTCAGGTTTTACAAAGAAACCTATGGAAAGAAGCTTTACTCCATGCTTTTGTATGGGGACGATATATTCGGTATTTCCGTCAATACGTATCTGCGGACGCGCACCATAAAGATCAAACATTCGCGGAATAGACGGACCGTACACATCAGCGTCAATTAGTCCGACAGAAGCCCCGGTTTTTGCTGCGGACACGGCAAGGTTCACAGCAACAGTGGATTTTCCCACACCACCCTTGCCGGATGCAATAGCAATAATATTTTTAACTCCCGATAACCCTGCCTTCTGTTCTTTTTCAGAGGAAGGAGAATGACTTTCCTCAACCGACACCTCTGCCTCTTCACCCAGATATACCCGGATTGATTTTATACAAGCTGACTGAATAGATTTTTTAAACGGATCGTTAGGTTTTTTAAATGCCAGAGATAAAGTTATTTTGTTATTCACAACTGCAACATTGCTTACTATCCCTGTCTCAATCAAATTCTTACCTGTTTCAGGATGCTTCACAAGCTTCAACGCTTCAAGCACCTGTTCTTTTGTATAATTCATTTTCTGATAATTTATTAATATGTTTCTAAAATTGGTTGAGGGTTTTAAGGCTGCCGTAGTTACACAGAGAAGCACTGCGCCTATGCTGAAGCTACGCGAAAGCGAGGCGCGGTTTTCTTGCAAAGACGCACAGCCGTGCGTCTCTACAATGCATTCCCCCTTCGATTACTCGATTACTCGATTACTCAATTACTCGATTACTCAATTACTCAATTACTCGATTACTCAATTACTCGATTACTCGATTACTCAATTACTCGATTACTCACATCACCTGTCACACTCAACCACGTAACCACTCAACCACTTGATCCCCCGATCCCGTGATCCCGTGATCCCGTGATCCCTTCTTCTTCCTCCCCGCAAAGTTATTATTATTTAGTCTAATTCTGTATTAGGATCCCAAAAAATTGCTTCAAAATTAACAATTCTGTCATCTTCGACCTGTATTCCTTCGCTTTCCAGTAATTCTTTCATGACATTACTGCCTCCGAAATGGTGTTTACCGGTGAGAAGTCCGTTTCTGTTCACCACCCGGTGTGCGGGGATAAAACTTTCGGAAAAATGAGAGTTATTAAGGGCCCAGCCGACCATTCGCGCTGAACGGGCAGTGCCCAGGCAGCGGGCAATAGCGCCGTAACTGGTAACTCTGCCGAAGGGGATAAGGCGGGTTATTTTGTAAACTTTTGAGAAAAAGTCAGGGTTTTTATTCATTAAAAGAATGCATTTTATTTAATCATTATTGTAGCGAACTCACGGTATGTGCCGGCAGGAGTTGCTGCAAGATCGATGTGGTATACCATGGCATGCTGGGTTATGTTATTGCTAATTTGCAAGAGCCTCCTTTGCTTCCTCAACAGAACCAACAAAATTAACATGTCCCATTTTATTGCTCTCAAAAATAAAATCACCAAGGCTTTTGCTTGTGAATTTTGTGAAATCACCAACAATGGCAATACGCATCCTGTAAGTTGAAAACTTTTGCAAAATATCGCCAGCCAGTCCCGTTTTCAGATCGAAAAACCGGGAATGAAAGTTTGCTTCCTGAACGATAATACTATCTGCACCCTTATACCGGCACTCAGCCATTAAATCTAGTGCATCCTGGGGTTCACTTATCAGAAGAGAGTTTCCGGAGACAGAGGCAATAGCTTGCCCTTTGTGGTTTAATATTTCAATATTATCCATCAGAAAAGATATTAATATTTTCCGGTAAAAGTATAAAATATTATACTATTGCTTACTATTAACACTGCTGATGAAAGGGTATGAGTCCGGCCAAATCAGTTTAATTTCATTTTTGGCTATTTTCCATCACTCTGAATTTTACAATTGTTTCTATCAATTTATAAGGTATTGGCTGGTCGAGAGGAAACTGTACCGAACCTTTGCCTTGTTTATATTTGGAAAGCTCTTCCTTAAATTCACTGTGTCCTGAAGGTGTTGCATAGAAACCGATATGATTTTTAAATGCAGCAAAGTAAACCAAGGGTTTTTTGTATATTTTATATCCGGGTATTCCATAATTCATCATTTCTTCTGCACCAGGTGCATTAGCTTTTATCTGTTTATCACACATACCAATGAAAGCTTACACAACGTTTGTATAAACACCATATAATGGTGTGTATTTATTACCTAAAATCAGAAATATCCACACTTATGATATGTATTCTATTCATAACTATCCCCATAATCTCCCCTAAGTCTCACCCAAATACACTCCTTCCCCCGGCTCTTTAATCTCTCCTTCCGGTGGCAATAAAAACTTCAGGTAAAAAATAGCTTTCTCTTCTGCTACGAACTGCTTTTCATAAAAGGTTTGAATTCCAAGTATTTCATTCTGTATACCGGAATGATAAAGGTCGGTTATATTATCTGTTATCTGAAACCGGTTTTCCGTTGCTATTCTCAGGGCATAATCGTAAAGCGGTTCACTGTCTGTTTTAAGATGGACAATTCCGTAAGGCTTCAGAAATTTCCTGTACATACTGAGAAATATAGAGGAACAAAGCCGCTTTTTCCATCTTCTTTTTTTGAGTTGCGGATCAGGGAAGGTGAGCCATATTTCATCCACCTCATCAGGGCCGAAGAAAGAGGAAATAACTTCTATTCTCGTGCGGATGAAAGCTGCATTAGTGATATCTTCCTCATTTATGATTTTTGCTCCTTTCCATATCCTTGCCCCTTTAATATCCACACCAATGAAATTCTTTCCGGGAAATCTTTTTGCAAGCCCAACCGTATATTCTCCTTTTCCGCAACCTAACTCAAGAATAAGAGGATTCTCATTGAAAAACACTTCCTGTTTCCATTTATTTTTAAGGAAGTGATCTGTAGTAACAATATCTTTTAATTGAGGCTGAAAGACTCTTTTAAATTCCCTCATCTCCTCAAATCTTTGTAATTTCTTCTTACCCAAAATGTATGGAGTTATTTCAGATACTTATACTTTTCAATCCGGAATCCTACATCAGTAACGGGTACTTCAGGTTCTCTCACGGCTTGCCGGATGGTGAATGTATAATTTCCCGGATGAGGAAACCTTATGTTGTTTTTATACATCCTGCTTATATGTTTGATCTTTCCGAATCCGTATCCAAGCCATTTTCCTCTTTCATTTGCAATAAAAATTTCAAGGGTGTCCTGCAGTGACACACCCTGAGGGCCTGATAATGTAACAAAAACAAAAAGATTACTGCTGGGATAGTCTGTAGTATGCCGGATATTTACAAGCAGATTATAGGATTGGAGGGAATCCGGTATTTCGGTTTCAAACTTCTTGATATCATTGTGATGCCACATTCCCTTTTCGGTTTTGAGGTATTTATCATAAACCATGTTGGGATCACAGGATGACAGGAACAGCAGAATGCCAAGGGCTATATGTATCTTGGAAAATCGGGGCATCATGATTAATGGTTTTTCCTTGGTTTTTTCCTTCGTGATTTCTTCTTTTTATCAAACCTGGTAAGGCTGTCTTCACCCGCGCCATTCTGGTATGAAAATCCGGCCAGCGCTTTTTTTTCCTCAATGGTATCCAGGGTATCAGGAATTATCCCCCTGGCATTCAATTCAATAATATCATTAACTTTTTCAACGGAAACAGGGACCATGTTTAACATCGATTGACTGTCCCTGGAATACCAGTAAATTTTGCGGTAAACATCTGTCTTTTGATGAAACCATTCAGCCTGTTTTGTTTTCAGAACGATCTCCTTATCGGGAAAATCTTTCAGCGTATCCATGTAACTCACTACCTCATAGTTAAGACAACATTTGAGCTTACCGCACTGTCCTGCAAGCTTCTGAGGGTTTAGTGAAACCTCCTGGTAACGGGCAGCTGCAGTAGTAACCGATATAAAGTTTGATATCCATGTTGAACAACAAAGTTCTCTTCCACAGGATCCTATTCCCCCGATCCTTCCTGCTTCCTGCCTGGCTCCTATCTGCTTCATCTCAATTCTTATCCTGAACTCTTCGGCAAGCAGCTTTATCAGTTCCCTGAAATCTACCCGGTCATCTGCTATATAGTAAAATATGGCTTTAGTCTTATCTCCCTGATATTCAACATCTCCAATCTTCATGTTTAAATTAAGCCCTGCAGAGATCTTCCTGGATCTGATCATCGTATTCTGTTCCAGGTCGATGGCTTCTTTCCATTTCTCAATATCCACAGCCTTGGCCTTTCTGTATACTTTTTTAAAATCATCAGATTCTGCAGATATCCCGTTCATCGCCAGCTTTCGTAATACCAGTGGACCGGTGAGGCTTACAATGCCTATATCATGACCCGGAGAAGATTCCACTGCGACGATATCTCCCTTCCTGAGCCTGAGATTGTTTACATTTCTGTAGATTCCCTTACGGGTATTTTTAAACCGTATCTCTGTAAGGTCTGTATCATTACCCGCAGAATATGGTATGTCAGCCACCCAGTTATAAACATCCAGTTTGGCACAGGTGTTGAAATATTGACCGGCATTGTCCCTGTTATCATGTTCATTCTCATGACAGAATCCTTTACAATATCCTCTGTTAATCATCTTTTTCCGGTTTTATTATTTACGGGACAGGAGACAAAATTAATCAAAAATTTACTTCCGTAATAATTTATAGATATTAAGGCACATATCCAGTAATACAATTCGCGCATAGGCATTGGCGGATATATGATTGTAAGCATTGTTGAATTCGTTATACAACCCACTCACATTATCCTTATCGACAAATTTGAAAAAATTTTGTGACCAGTCATTCTCATACCCTGTCATATGAGTTATTTCCACTTTACCCAGGTTTAGCAGAAAGTTTTCCCTAAGCATCCGCATGGCATAAATAAGAAACAATTTCTGCCGCTCCCTGCCCAGGGAGAATATATCATCCACACAGGCAAGTATTTCTGTCATTTTAAGAGCATAACACGATCTCATCAGGTTCACGAATCTCTCAAAGTTTTCTTTGTAGTTCTCGTTGGGCTGAATAAAGGACAATGCCCTGTTATAATTACCGTTAGCCAGGTGAACAGCATCATTGGCGATATCTTCCGGTACATTTTCCTTTTCAATAAGAGCCTTTTTAATATCAGCATCTTTTATGGCAGGGATTTTTACCATCTGTGTACGTGACAGAATAGTAGGCAGTATCTCTCCGTAATTTTCCGATACCAGCAGAAATAAGGTGAAGGGAGGAGGTTCTTCAATTATCTTGAGAAGCCTGTTCGCTGAAGTGGGGTTCATCCTCTCGGGGAGCCACATAAGGAGAATCTTATAGTCCGATTCGTATGATTTTAAGGATAGTTTCCTGATTATTTCATTGCTGTCTTTAACTCCGATAAGACCTTGTTTGGTATCGAGTCCGATTTTCTCATACCATTGAAACTGATCCATGTAGGGATTCTCCAGCAAAGCTTCTCTCCATTTCTCATGGAAGTTAACATTTGGTTGTGTTTCCCCGGACTCGTCATTATCTTCTTTTTTTGACCCTGTTACAGATGGAAAAACAAAATGCAGGTCGGGATGTATGAATTTATTATACTTAACGCATGAGTGACATATGCCGCAGGAGTCGGTTGCATTCCGGCTTTCACAGCAGATATAACGGGCATAGGCCAGGGCCAGTGCAAGCTTTCCTGAACCTTCAGGTCCGTAAAACAATTGGGCATGACTTATCCTTCCTTCAATAACGGTATGAATTAGCTTTTTTTTAATAATTTCCTGTCCGGGAATATCTCTGAATAACATATCTGCGCTTCGTAATGAAATTATTGTAATGAGATTTCAACAAAGGTAATTATAAAATTCTTTTTTTAACTTTGGGGCTTGATTTGGGAAATAATAACCTTAATAACTTAGCATATGCTTACAATTGACAATTACAATTTTACTGGTAAAAGAGCCATTGTACGTGTGGATTTCAATGTGCCTTTAAACAGCAGTTTTGAAGTTACCGACGATACCCGTATTCGCGGAGCCATGCCAACGGTCAGGAAAATTCTGGAAAGTGGCGGTTCTGCCATACTCATGTCTCATCTGGGGCGTCCTGATGGAAAACCCCAGGAAAAGTATTCCCTGAAACATGTAGTTCCGGCTATTGAGAAAGTACTGGGAAGCCCGGTAAAGTTTGCCGGTGATTGCATGGGTGAGGATGCAGGAAAGATGGCTGTATCTTTAAAATCCGGTGAAGTAATGCTGTTGGAAAACCTCAGGTTTTATGAAGAGGAAGAAGGCAAGCCCTATCACCTTCCTAAAGATGCATCTGAAGAAGAGAAAAAGACAGCTAAATCAAAGGTTAAGGAAAGCCAGAAACAATTTACTGCAAAACTTGCCGGTTATGCGGATTGTTATGTGAATGATGCTTTTGGCACTGCTCATCGTGCACATGCCTCCACTGCTCTGGTTGCAGCGCATTTTCCCGGAAATAGCATGTTCGGGTACCTGATTGAAAATGAGCTTAATGCGATGGAGAAAGTGCTGCTTAAAGCAGAAAAACCATTTACTGCCATTATGGGAGGTGCCAAGGTATCTGATAAAATTCTGGTTATTGAAAATCTTCTCGATAAGGTTGATAATCTGATCATTGGCGGAGGGATGACATATACCTTCATAAAAGCGCGGGGAGGAAAGATCGGAAAGTCTCTCTGTGAGGAAGATAAACTTGAAACGGCGAATGATCTGATAAAAAAAGCACAGGCAAAAGGAGTACAATTAATTCTCCCCGTAGATCAGGTTCTTGCTGATAATTTTGATAATGAAGCGGCAACGAAGGTTACCCCTGTTGATGAAGGTGAAGAAGGGTGGATGGGTCTTGATATTGGAGAGAAAACCATAAAGCTGTATGCCGAAACCATACGAAATTCAAAAACTATCCTGTGGAATGGTCCTATGGGAGTTTTCGAGATGAAAAATTTCCAAAAAGGAACTATTGCCATTGCTGAAGCAATTGCAGAATCAACTTCAAAGGGCGCTTTCAGCCTGGTGGGAGGAGGTGATTCCGTGGCAGCGGTAAACAAATTCGGACTTGCCGATAAAGTCAGTTATGTTTCCACCGGCGGCGGCGCCATGCTGGAATTCATCGAAGGGAAAGAATTACCGGGCATAAAGGCAATAAGGGGGTAGATGGAAAGGAGTATGAGTGTGCTTACCTGCTACTTTTTCAAACACATAACTTTTTAATTAATCGCCGGGGTGCAAAGTATGACGGTTGGAATTCGTTAGAAAAAGAAATTGTTACATTGCGCCTTTGCGTCATCGCGTCCTTTTTTTGGTATATTTTGCAACTATTTAATGAAAAACATCAGGAATTTCTGTATCATCGCCCACATTGACCATGGGAAAAGCACACTGGCCGACAGGTTGCTGCAGATTACCAATACCGTATCTGCCAGAGACTTTAAAGACCAGGTACTTGACAGTATGGACCTGGAGCGTGAAAGAGGGATAACCATTAAAAGTCATGCGATACAAATGCTGTATGAATATGAAGGGACAACCTATACGCTGAATCTTATCGATACCCCGGGTCATGTTGACTTTTCCTATGAAGTGTCGCGCTCAATAGCAGCATGTGAAGGCGCACTTCTTATTGTGGATGCAACACAGGGTATACAGGCGCAAACCATTTCCAACCTGTACCAGGCGATTGACCATAACCTGGAAATTATCCCGGTATTGAATAAAATGGATATGGAAAGTGCCATGCCCGAAGAGGTAAAAGATCAGATACTGGATCTCACAGGATGTGATCCTGATGATATTATCGAAGCAAGCGGTAAAACAGGAATGGGTGTTGAAGAAATATTAGAAGCTATAATTAAAAAAATTCCACCTCCTGGGGGAGACCCTGAAGCCCCTCTCCAGGCGTTGATATTTGATTCTGTATTTAATCCATTCAGAGGGATATATGCGTATTTCCGTATTTTTAACGGCACCTTACGTAAGGATGACTATGTGATGTTTTTCTCCACAAAGATGAGTTACCATGCTGATGAGATCGGTGTTTTACAACTCCGGCCCGAACCCAGGAAAGTGCTGTATGCGGGAGATGTGGGGTATATTATTTCAGGTATCAAATCAAGCCGTGAAGTAAAAGTGGGGGATACCATTACACATGTGGAAGAAACCTGTTCTTCTGCTATTGAAGGGTTTTCTGAAGTGAAACCTATGGTTTTTGCCGGTATATACCCTGTTGATGCTGATGATTATGAAGATTTACGTGCTTCCATCGAGAAGCTTCAGTTGAATGATGCTTCCCTTACCTTTATTCCTGAATCATCTGCAGCCCTGGGATTTGGGTTCAGATGCGGTTTTCTTGGCCTGCTCCATATGGAAATAATCCAGGAAAGGCTGGACCGTGAATTTAATATGGATGTCATAACTACAGTACCTAACGTATCATATAAAGTTTTTACCAGGAAGGGTGAGGTGGTTGATGTACATAACCCCTCAGGCCTTCCCGAACAAAATTATATTGATTATATTGAAGAACCATATATAAGGGCACAGATAATCTCTCAGGCAGAATATGTAGGCTCTATCATGAAACTCTGTCTTGATAAAAGAGGAACACTCCTCAATCAGTTCTACCTTACCTCCAACCGTGTGGAACTCAGCTTTGAGATGCCTTTGGCTGAGATAGTATTCGACTTTTATGATAAGCTGAAAAGTATTTCAAAAGGGTACGCTTCGTTTGATTACCATACCTCCGCTTATAAAAAAGCCGACCTCGTAAGACTGGATATTCTCCTCAACGGTGAGATGGTAGATGCCTTATCAACTCTTATTCACCGGTCAAATGCATATGATTTTGGAAGGCGTATGTGTGTAAAGCTGAAAGAACTTATCCCCAGGCAGCAGTTTGATATTGCCATACAGGCCGCCATCAGTGCAAAAATAATTGCACGCGAAACCGTAAAGGCACTCAGAAAAGATGTTACTGCCAAATGTTATGGCGGTGATATCACCCGCAAACGCAAACTCCTCGAAAAACAAAAGAAAGGGAAGAAGAGAATGAGACAGGTGGGAAATATTGAAGTTCCCCAGACTGCATTTCTGGCAGTGTTGAAGTTGGATTAAAATAGTGGTTACGTGGTTGAGTGGTTACGTGGTTACGTGGTTGCGTGGTTAAGTGATTGCGCTGCAGACACATAGCTGCACGGACGGGATCACGCTATCACGGGGGCTTGTCTAACCACGTAACCACATAACCACGTAACCACGTAACCACGTAACCACGTAACCACCTGTTAGCATCTTGTTAATACTTTCCCCTGAAATCCCCTGTTTCAGAAAATACAAAAACGTATTTTTGAAACATTCATCTTAGCATAAAGAATGACAACATCACGCAGGAAAAAGGACGAGAATCTTTTACGGCGCAACAAACACTCCATAATGTTCAATAACCGCGAAATGCAGGCTATTGAAGCGTATTGCAAAAAATATAAGGTTGACAATAAGTCGGGATTTATGCGTAAAACTATTCTGACCGAGGTTCTCAGCAGGTTTGACAGAGATTATCCCTCCCTTTTTGAATTTGAAAAACCTAACTTATTTATGCAGTAATTGTATATATACTCTTTTTTTCCTTATATTTATTCCGAAATCCAAATTTTCCAATATCATGAAAATTGAAGGAACAAAAAGCACTCCAAGTGTTGTTATCGAACAAGGATTTATTGAAATTAAAGGAAGATCCATACCGGAAGACTCCCACGATTTTTTTTCACCAATAATAACAGAAATTCAAACATTTGCAGAAGCCCTGGCTGATAAAACAGAAATCCGTTTTCGCCTCGAATACATAAACAGTGGCTCAAAGAAGTATATTTCTACGATCCTGGGCATTCTTAATGATATGTATTTACAGGGGAAAGACATAGCCATTTTCTGGCATTATGATCATGATGATGAGTCTATGCTGGAACTTGGGAATGATTTCCGGAGCTTGCTGGAAATGCCTTTCAAAGTTATTGAGGTTAAGTAATATTTTTATATAACCGGTTGTGCGGGTGTCCGGAATCCCGATAGCCTTTCCTGCCCGAATGATCTTACGATTTGTCAAACACATCTGATTTACTATGAGATACACACTGCCAATACTGCAACTGGCCGTTTTAATGATGATACAAGGCCTTAATTACAACTGTTACGCGTCATTCCCGCCATATCCTGAAGTTACTTTTCTGATATTCAGTGACCCTCATTTTTATGATCCTGATCTAGGTACAGAGGGAAAGGTATTTCAGGATTACCTGGATAAGGATCGTAAATTGCTGAAAGAAAGTGTTGAAATTCTGGAGGAAACTTTCAGATTTATTGCGAAAACTGATGCTGATTTTGTACTTGTGCCCGGAGACCTTACAAAAGACGGAGAAAAATCAGGCCATATTAAAATGGGACAATACCTGGAACGGATACAATCCTCGGGAAAAAAGGTATTTGTCGTTCCCGGCAATCACGATATAAATAATCCTGACGCATACAGGTATGCGGGTGACATGAAGGAAAGAGTGCATTCAGTTACCCCGCAGGAATTCAGTGAAATATATGCCGGTTTCGGTTATAGCAATGCCCTGTTCAGGGATATGAATTCTCTGAGCTATGTGACTGAACCGGTGGATGGTTTGTGGATCCTTGGCCTGGATGCATGCCGGTATAATGATAATCCAACTGAAGGTCACCCGGTGACAAGCGGAAGATTCAGCAGGGAAACGTTGAAATGGCTGGAGGAAATACTGGCGGCAGGCAGCAGCAGGAATAAAGCCATGATTGCCTTTATGCATCACGGAGTTCTTGAACATTATAAAAAACAGAAAAAATTTTACGGGGAATATGTAGTTGATAACCATAAGAAAGTATCTGCCTTACTGGCTTCATACGGAGTAAGGATAGTATGTACAGGTCATTATCATGCACAGGATATCACCATGAAAACTTTTGGCAAAGGTAATTTTATCCTCGATATTGAAACCGGCTCCCTTGTTACATACCCTTGTCCAATAAGGACAATCCACATTTCCGGCTCACAGGAACTGACAGTGAGTACTTTTTTTATTGAGAACCTGCCATCTGTCCCTGATTTCAAAAAGTATTCGAGAGATTATGTGCACTCAGGTATTTCAGGCATTGCTGCAAACACACTTATCGGGATGAAGGTTGACAGTGCTGAAGCATGGGCGCTTTCCGGCCAGGTGGCTGATGCATTTGTGGCTCACTATGCCGGTGATGAGATAGTTCCCGAAAAACCATTGGATATGGAAGGTATAAGTTTTAAAGGGAAGTTTTTAATCGGATTTAAGAAGAACCTGGTTAAAACACTCTATCATGATCTTTACCCGGAGGATAATTTTTTGAGGAATACCCTGACAGGGTTCAAAACCCTGTCAGGGTATTAAAAAATATCCCCAGTAATAAAATAACAACCCATTTTTAAAGTTATTAACTTTATAAATCATTATTACATTGGAATTACGGTCATTAATTATATTACTTCTTTCCACCATCGTATTTCTATCCGGTTGTTCCACCGAAAGAAATACCCATCTAACCCGTTCATATCATAACCTCACCTCAAAATATAATATTTTCTTTAACGGTAATGAAAGTTTTAAAAGGGGGGTTGAGAAGGCTGAAAAGTCATTTACAGACAATTATACCCGGATTCTTCCTGTTTTTTATTTCTCCAACGAATCTGTTGCCCAGACAGTGGCTCCTGATATGGACAGGGCGCTCGCAAAAGCTACAAAGGTTATTGTCCTTCACTCCATCACAGCAAAACCTGAAATGAAAAAGGGACCTGTAACGCAAAAACAGCGCGACTTTTATAATAAAAAGGAATATAATAAATGGATTGATGATAATTTATTGCTCATGGGTAAATCCTATGTCTATAAACGGGACTTTTATCTTGGGCTGGAAACCTTTCGAAGGCTGATCACAGACTTCCCCGGAGAACCGTCAAGGTTTGAAGCCCTGATCTGGATGGCAAGAGCATATAATGAAATGAAAGAATACAGGGAAGCGGAAAGAATTTTAATGCTTCTCGAAGCTGACAGGGATATGCCAACAAAGCTGAAGTCAGATTTGTACATAAGCTTTGGAGATCTTTACATCAAACAGAAGAACTATGAGAAGGCATTTCCTTTTGTTGAAAAGGCATTAACATTCACCAGAGGTAAAAAACCTGCCATAAGATACTCTTATATTCTTGCCCAGTTATACGAAGAAACCGGTAATTATGATAAAGCAACCAGAAAATACAGGGATGTTATAAAGATGAGCCCTCCCTATGAAATGACATTCAATGCGAAGATTAATATGGCCGGCACCTTCAGATCGGGAGCAGAAGATGAAAAGAATATCCGGAAACAACTCAGAAAGATGCTGAGAGATGAAAAAAATGCAGATTATCTTGACCAGGTATATTACGCTCTGGGTGAGCTGGAAATGAAGGTTGGAAATGAAGATGAGGCATTAAGATATTATAAGTTAAGTGTTCTTAACAGTAAAACAAATCAATTTCAGAAAGGCCAAACTTACCTGACCCTTGGAGATTATTATTTTGAAAGAAAAGATTATCCGTTAGCCCAGGCTTATTATGACAGCTCACTGCAAAATCTCACCATCGACTATGAAAAGTATTCCGACCTGGAATTAAAAACAGCCAGCCTGACAGGACTGGTGGAGAACCTGAGATTGTATGAACTGGAAGACAGCCTTCAGATGCTGGCGTCCCTTCCGGAGCAGCAGCGAATTAATATAGTGGATAATATTATTGCTGATGTGATCAGGAAGGAAGAAGAGCAGAGAAAATCACAGAGTGAAGAGAATATGGATTCGCAATATGCTTATATGATGGCAAGTCAGGGACTTACCAGAGGGACCCAGGGGGATGAGAGCGGTAAATGGTATTTCTATAATTTAAATGCCAAAAGTTTCGGACAACCTGAATTCCGCATGAAATGGGGACAACGTAAACTGGAGGACAACTGGCGGAGGAAAAACAAACAGTCGGTGGAGTTTTTTGATACCCAGACTGCTCTTACACAGGAGGAAGAGACTGTTTCCCAAATCTCAGTTCCGGTATTGAATACCAAAAGCAGGGAGTATTATCTTCAGAATATCCCTGTGACTGATTCCATGATGGCAAAATCACATGAAAGACTTTCTGAGGCTCTCTTTAACCTGGGAGTGATATACAGGACGGATTTTAATGATAAAGACAAGTCTGCCGGGTCTTTTGAAGAACTCTTAAAAAGATATCCCAAAGGGAAGTATACTCTTGATACCTACTACCATCTGTATGAGTTATATGCCTCTTTAAATCAACCTTCAAAATCTCAGGTATATAAAAACCTGCTTATTTCGGAATTCCCGGATAGTCCTAAGGCAAAGGTGCTTTCAGACCCGGGATATGTAAGGCAGCTCGAAGAGGAAAGAAACAGGGAATATAAATTTTATGACGAAACCTATACCGCTTATAACCGGGCTGATTATTCCCTGGTTATCCGTAATTCGGATCTGGCACTGGCCGGGTTCAACCATACGGAGCTTTTTCCCCGTTTTCGTCTGCTCAAAGCATTGGCAACAGGAGGGTTACAGGGAAGAGAGGCAATGAAAACGGAAATGGAAATGCTTGTCGCCGATTACCCGGATCATGAGGTGAGTGCGTATGCAAAAGAAATGATAGATTTTATATATACCTCCTCTCCTGAAATTAAAATAGCAGATATACAGATTAAAGCAGAAGAAATCTATACCTTTGATCCTTCCCCTGAGCATTTTTTTATCATTCATACAGAGAAAACCACTAATATTAATCAACTCAATTTTAATATTATAAATTTTAATCTTGATAATTACAACCATCTTAACCTTGCTATTCAAAGAGAAGCTCTGGGAGAAGGAACACTATTTATTATAAAACGTTTCCCTGACTTGAGTAATGGCGACAGGTACAGGGAAGCATTTAATTATGATAAAGATGTTTTCAGGGATGTTGATGTTAATAAATTGAAGATTTTCCTTATAACCGAAGAGAACCTCAAAGTTCTTCTCGAAGATAAGGATGTATTGAAGTACCTGTTGTTTTATGATAAATTTTATGAACATAGAAAGTAATTTCCCGTGATCCCGTGGTCCCGTGATCCCGTGATCCCGTGATCCCGTGATTTCATAAGTAACAATAAACATATTATATTGAAACAGAAAACAAAGATACTATGGGTGGATGACGAGATAGATCTTCTCAAACCTTACATAATTTTTTTGGAGGAGAGAGGATTTATCCTGGTCACTTCAACGAACGGGGAAGATGCTATCCGTATGGTTGCAGCAGAAGATCCTGACATGGTGATCCTTGATGAAAATATGCCGGGTTTAAGCGGCCTTGAAACATTAAGCAGAATAAAGGAGATTTCGCCTTTTCTTCCAGTTATTATGATAACAAAAACAGAGGAAGAAAACATTATGGATGAGGCTATTGGTTCCAAAATTGCCGACTATTTGATTAAACCGGTAAATCCAAGACAGATTCTCCTTACCATTAAAAAGATTCTCGATAACGAAAGGCTTGTAAGTCAGAAAACGACAACTGATTACAGAATCCAGTTTAATCAGTTAAGTCAGCTGATTAATTCTGCCCGTTCGTTTAACGACTGGGTTGAGGTTTACAGGAAACTTACTTACTGGGAACTGGAATTTGAACATACCCATGATGAAGCTCTTGAAGGGATACTTGCTTCCCAGCGTATTGAAGCTAACGGGGAGTTTTCCAGGTATATAAAATCAAATTATGCTGAATGGTTCACCGAATCAAAAACCGATAAGCCTCTTTTATCTCCCGGTGTTTTCCCTGCGGCGGTTTTTCCTCTGCTCGATAGTGGGGAAAAGGTATTCGTTATTCTTATTGATAATTTTCGTTTTGATCAGTGGAAAACATTGCAAAAAGACATTTCTTCCTACCTGAAAATTGAAAAGGAAGAGATTTTCTGCAGTATTCTTCCTACGGCAACACAATATTGCAGGAATGCGATGTTTGCCGGCTTAATGCCATACGCAATATTTGATATTTTTCCTGACCTATGGGTGTTTGATGAAGATGAGGAAGGTAAAAATCTCCTGGAAAAAGATCTTTTTGAAAAACATCTGACCAGAGCGGGGAAGAAATATAAATTTAACTACGAGAAAATAAGCAATATCAGGGCTGGTAAAAAACTGGCTGAAACCGTCAGTGAATTAATGAATTATGACCTGAATATCATTATTTATAATTTTGTGGACATGCTTTCTCATTCCCGGACGGATATGGAAATAATCCAGGAGCTGGCAAATAATGACCGTGCATACAGGTCTCTGACGCTCAGCTGGTTCAGGCATTCGCATTTACTTGAACTTATAAGGACATTGTCGGGTACCGGAGTGAAGATTATATTTATGACAGACCATGGATCTATAAAAGTGAATAATCCGGTTAAAGTGGTTGGCGATAAAAAGACTTCTTCCAATTTGCGGTATAAACTGGGTAAAAATCTTTCCTATAACCCAAAGCAGGTCTTTGAGGTCAGGAAACCTGAAATGATACATCTGCCTAAAGCAAATATTACGTCTGCATATATTTTTGCTACGGAGTACGACTTTCTGGTTTATCCGAACAACTATAATCACTTTGTTCAATATTACAGGAATACCTACCAGCATGGTGGTGTTTCCATGGAGGAAATGCTGCTTCCCCTTATAACCATGCAGGCCTAATAGTTGTCCCTTATGATGGAACTCAACATACTTGATCCTGAAACCATTGATGACTCTGCCCGCGAGTTTGTAAAATTATTGAGCAGCCATAAAATATTTGCATTCTACGGTGAGATGGGAGCCGGAAAAACCACCTTCATAAAAGCAATTTGCAAGGCGGCAGGGGTAACAGAACTTGTGAGCAGCCCATCATTTGCGCTTGTGTATGAATACAGATCAGACTCTGGCAGAATAATTTATCATTTTGATTTGTTCAGGATTAAAGACATCTCCGAATTATATGATCTGGGATATGAGGATTATTTTTACAGCGGTGAAGTGTGTTTTATTGAATGGCCTGAATTAGCTGAAGAGCTGCTTCCTGAAGAAACGGTGAGAGTGAGGTTTACCATTAACAGTGACGGCAGCCGGCTTCTGAAGATACAGGTATAATTATCCGGCTATTGACAAAGTTGATATATTGTAGTATTTTAGTCTTCTATCTTTAATATTCAAATACAGATGGCACGATCAGTATCCTCATCACATGGGTTTTCCTTTCCTAACGGCGGATTGCTGCCAAAGGAAGAGATGCTTGAAGTGGGCAGAAAACCAAGAAGCCTGGTTATCGGGATTCCGAAAGAAGAACATAAAACGGAGAGCAGGGTGGCTCTTACTCCTGAAGCTGTAGAGATACTTATCAGCAACGGACACGAGTTACTAATCGAAAATGAAGCAGGCAAAGGCGCAAATTATGCCAATACCGATTATAGTGAAAAGGGCGCTCAGATAATACGTAGTAAGGCTGAAGTTTTTAAGGCCGATATAATTCTTAAGATCGCACCACCTTCTGCCGAGGAAATTGAACTGATGAAATCCCAGCAGGTTTTGATATCTACCCTTCAACTGACAAGCCAGTGTAAAGAATTTATCGAAACCTTCATCAGAAAGAGAATTACAGCCATTTGTTTCGAGAGGATCAAAGATGAGAACAATTACTATCCTGTTACCCGGTCAATGAGTTGTATTGCAGGTAATACTGCAGTGCTGATAGCAGCTGAATATTTAAGCAACCAGAGAGGAGGCAAAGGTGTTATGCTTGGGGGTATCACTGGTATAACCCCTACCGAAGTGATCATACTGGGTGCCGGCACTGCCGCAGAATATGCCGTGAGGGCAGCCATGGGACTGGGCGCCTTTGTCAAAGTCTTCGACAGAAGCGTGCACCGCCTTACCCGCCTGCAGAATAACCTGGGAATGCGGTTGCACACATCCGTCTTCCATCAGCGGGTGATTAAAAAAGCACTCACTTCAGCCGATGTGCTTATCGGGGCTATCCATCTTTCCGATAAAGGACCCCGGTACTATGTCACCGAAGATATGGTAAAGGGGATGAAAAAAGGTTCTGTGATCGTTGATCTGAGCATTGACCAGGGAGGGTGCGTGGAAACTTCAGAATTAACATCCCAGACAGATCCCGTTTTTACAAAACATGGTGTTGTTCATTATTGTGTTCCTAATGTGACTTCACGCGTTGCCAGAACCGCCAGTATCGCCATAAGTAATGTTTTCCTGCCTATTCTGCTTGACCTTGGAGATTCAGGAGGACTTAATACAATGCTTAAGGAAGACCCGGGATTTCGCCATGGGGTTTATGTATATAATGGTATTCTTACCAACGAATATCTCGGGAAAGTATTTAATCTTCCTTCAAAAGATATTGACTTGCTGATGGCGGCATTCTGAGGGGAGGATAATTTGCAGAGATGTGCCGTAGAGGCGTGGGGTTGTTTCATAAGTCAGAATATGCTCAACCACAAAGGGCACAAAGGATAACACAAAGGACACAAAGTGTTGCATATCAGAGGTATATACTTCGTGTCCTTTGTGAGTACTTTGAGTCCTTCGTGGTTAAAAACATTTATGAGACAGCCCCGGTAATAATCCACATTAAATAATAATATATTACATGAGAATCAAACATTTATTCAGATGTTGCCTGTTCTTATCCATTTGTATCATTTCCTGCAAAAAAGAGGACACCCCCGCATACAAGGGCTCATTAACAATAAGCTCACGTAAATATGGCATGTATTATGTTAAAGGCTACTCCTTTGAAGATAACCGGTTTGTTGACATTTATATCAATACAACTGATGCAGATATTGTCCCCGGCGATTCATTGAATATTTCCGGAACAACTGCAGGAATTATACTGTCTGTTCTTAGCAACAACCCATATGGATTCTGCCTGAATGCACGCCATACTGATCTTACAGATGCGAATGCATTTTTTAATAATTATATAAATGTGTATTTCCCTTCATTTTACCCTCTCACTTATTCCTTAAAACCTTATGATGTCTATACGCTTAAAACGATCAATGATAATTATGTAAAATTTTTAGTCACAGATATCCGGAAAGTTTCGGATTATTTTGAAGCGGATATGACATATGTGATTCAGCGGGATGGTTCTGAAGTATTCCCTGAATAAATAATTTTTATGTTGCGCACGATATTATTTTTTTCCATCCTTTGGCTTAGCCTTTTAATAAGCATGATCCTGCTTATTCCTGTCTGGTTGCTGGAACTTTTCCACTTAACACAGATGCGGAAAAAAGGTATTCAGATATTGATACGCCGGTGGTCGGGCATTATGTTGAAAATTGCAGGGGTTAAGATCAATAAGGCTCTCCCGGATGTTTTTCCGGCTGATAATTATGCCATAGTTTCCAATCACCAGGGTAGTTTTGATGTGCTGGTCGTTGTTCATGTTCTGCCCGTTATTCCTGCTTTCATTGCTAAAAAGGAATTAAAGAAAATCCCTTTTCTCAGCACCTGGATGAAAGCTATGGATTGCCTTTTTATTGACAGGTCGGATTCTCCGGGTTCCAGGAAGAAGATACTCGAACGGCTGCGTCAGCAAAATCATAATCCCTTAATGCTTTTTCCGGAGGGGACAAGAAGCAAGCAGGAGAAGCTGCTCTCTTTCCGTACCGGGGGATTGAAAATGATTTACGACAGCCGGACAGATGTTTTACCTGTAAGGATCAACGGTACGTATAAGATCTGGGAAGAAACGGGCCGGATTAAACCGGGTACTGTCCGGTTTGAGGTAAAACCGCTGGTTAAAGCTGAAGAATACAGCAAACTTGATTTTGGGGATTTCGTAAAGAAGATTAAATCGTTAACAGGATCTTAAACATGGAAGGTTCGTTTTGTTAATTACTATCCATGAGTTTATAATTATTTACTCTGCCGATTATGTATCTTGCAGGGGTGAAAAGAGACACGGAGGTTTCACAGAGAGATACGGAGGTTTCACGGAGAGACATAGAGAAACACAGAGACTTTTTTAAACTGCTTCAGGGACACAAGGGTTAAATGCTAAAAATTATGCTATACTCTCTTTTACTGTTTTTATTGATGTTTCTTACTTTCCCTGTTACGGCAGCTTCGGATCGCAATAAAGCTCCCGTGACTGTTGAGGATGAAAAGTCAGAACCTGAAACAGATATTGTCACTCTTCCGGATCTGTATTTTGAATGCCATATTGCTGAGATGAACAGGAATACCAGTATAAACCTGTTTTACAATGAGACGGTGCGTTATTATATAAATTTGTATTTTACTGAAAGAACAGATCAGATACCGGATATTGCGCAGCGCAGGGATAAATATTTTCCTTTGTTTTCCATGTACCTTCAGGAGTTTAATCTCCCGGATGAGTTGAAATTCTTACCCATCCTGGAGTCTGCTCTTTCCCAAACGGCTTTTTCACGGTCAGGTGCTGCAGGCTTATGGCAGTTTAAGGAAGAAACAGGCACTTACTGCGGTCTCAGGATTGATCAATGGGATGATGAGCGTATTGATGCCGAAGCGTCAACCATAGCTGCCTGTAAGTACCTTACGGAAATGTATGAGCAGTTCGGCGACTGGCATCTGGCGCTTATGGCATATCAGGCCGGGCCGGGGACAATTCGCCGGGCAATTACGAGTGCCGGAGGAAAGAAAACGTACGAAGAACTGATCCCGTATTTGCCGGAACAAACGGTTAACTACTTACCGGCATATATATCGGTGATGTATGTGTTTACGTATTATAAAAATCATTTGTGATCACTCCAGATACGTATACCCATACAACCCCGACCTGTAGGTTGATAAAAATTCCTTCCCCTCTTCCACGGTAATTTTTCCTGCTTTTACCGAACTCATAACCCACGTTTCAACAGCTCTTACAAGTTTCTTGGAGTTATACTGCACATAATCGAGTACTTCTGCTACGGTTTCCCCGTCGATGATCTGGTCGATCTGGTAGCTGTCATTATTTACAGATACATGGATAGCGTTGGTGTCGCCGAAAAGATTATGCAGGTCACCCAGGATTTCCTGGTAAGCACCAACCATAAAAACACCGATGTAATAAGATTCCCTCGAACGCAGAGGATGAACAGGTAAGTAGTGTGAAAAATTATACGAGGAGATAAAATTGTCAATTTTCCCGTCCGAATCACAGGTTATATCCTGTAAAGTAGCTGTGAATGAGGGTCTTTCATCCAGTCGGTGGATGGGCATGATCGGAAATATCTGGTCAATAGCCCAGGAATCGGGTAAAGACTGAAAGAGGGAGAAGTTACAGAAATACTTATCAGGAAGCATTCTGGATAATTGCCTCAGATCATCAGGAGCATGTTTAACCTGAACAACGAGTTTGTGGATTTCACGTGTTATGGACCAGAATAACCGTTCAACCTGGGCACGTGTTGTGAGGTCAAGCATGCCAAGGCTGAATAAGTCCAGGGCTTCTTCCCTTATCTGTTGTGCATCGTGCCAGGTCTCCAGCATTCGTGTCTGGTTGAGTTTATCATATAACTGGTACAACTCAATAACCAGTTCATGTGCCTCTTCTCCGATTGATTCTTCATCATCCCATTCGGGTAATGTGGCTGTTTCCAGCACTTCAAAAATAAGCACTGAATGATGAGCTGTTAATGAACGTCCTGATTCAGTAATAATGTTGGGATGAGGAATATCGTTCTTATCACTCGCATCAACAAAAGTGCTTACAGAATCATTTACGTATTCCTGCAAGGTATAGTTGATACTGCTTTCACTATTTGATGAGCGGGTGCCGTCGTAGTCAACACCGAGTCCTCCGCCGATATCAACAAAATCAACATTGAATCCCTTCTTCCGTATTTCTACATAAAATTGCGAAGCTTCCCTCAACGCAGTCTTTATCCTCCGTATTTTGGTAACCTGGCTTCCGATATGAAAATGGATCAGATGAAGACAATCCTGCATTTTATTTTTTTCCAGGAAATCCAAACCCTCAAGCAGCTCACTGGAAGAAAGTCCAAATTTACTTATATCGCCCCCTGAATCTTCCCATTTCCCGCTTCCTGAACTAGCCAGCTTGATACGGATCCCTATGGCCGGGTTTATCTTCAGACGCCGGGCTATCGTGGATATCAGTTTCAGCTCATTAAGCTTCTCCACAACAAGGAATATGCGTTTTCCCATCTTTTGTGCGAGCAGGGCTAATTCAATATAGGCTTCATCCTTATACCCGTTGCAAATGATCATCGAATCATCACCTGTATTGATCGCAAGAATAGCATGCAGTTCAGGCTTTGATCCTGCTTCCAGCCCGATATTGAACTTTTTGCCATGACTGACGATCTCTTCCACTACCGGCCGCATTTGGTTTACCTTGATAGGATAGATAATAAAATTCTGTGCCGAATAGTTATACTCTTTGGCTGCAACAGCAAAGGATTCTGAAATGCTGATAATACGATCATCCAGGATATCAGGAAAACGAATGAGCATGGGAGATGATACGTCCCGTAAAATCAATTCATCAAGCAGTTCCTTAAGATCAATTGAAGGACCTTTGCGCTTGGGGGTTACCGTAACATTCCCTTTTTCATTTATGGAAAAATAATTCACCCCCCAGCCGTTAATGTTATACAGTTCTGCCGAATCTTCAATACGCCATTTCCTCATTTTCCATAAAAATTTTTAATCAAACAATAACGTGAATTTATATAAAAATCATTAACCCGCAAAGCTAACAGAAATTAATAAATGACGAAATGTTTTTTAATGAATTACCTCCGGTTCTGTATAAGGAATATATTATTTCTTATTTTTGCAGGTATTCTTTTACCCGATATATAAAATAAGACGTAATCAGAATCATTATTTATGGTTTATATCACACGAAGAGAACGGTTTAGTTCAGCTCACCGCTTATTTAACCCTGACTGGGATGATAAGAAAAACAGAGAGGTGTATGGGGGATGTTCAAATCCAAGCTGGCATGGACATAATTATATTCTGTGGGTTACTGTTAAGGGGGAAGTGAAAAAAGATATCGGGTATGTGGCTGATCTGAAAGAAGTAAGTGCTATTATTAAGAAGTATGTGATAAGTAAACTTGATCATAAAAATATAAACCTGGAAGTGGATTTTATGCAGGGCAGGAGGGTGTCCACTGAAAATCTTGCAGTTGCAATATGGGAGATCCTTGATCCTCACATGAGGATGCTGGGTGTTGAAATGCACGCAATAAAACTGGAGGAGACTGAAAACAATTATGTTGAATATTTTGGTAATTAAATAGTTATGAGTAATAAAGACATTGAAACCTGTTTTGATAATGGGGCAGGGTATGAGAGAATGGAACATTATGATCCTGAACGGACTAAATGTTTAAGTGATCATTATAAGGCTATTATCAGTATGGTGGATGAGGACATCAACCGTGAGGGTATAATAAAAACTCCGGAAAGATCGGCAAAGGCCATCCAGTACTTAACCAACGGTTACGGAGTTAATCCGGCAAACATCTTAAAATCGGCTATGTTTAAGGAAGATTACAAAGAAATGGTTATTGTAAAGGATATCGAAATATTCTCCCTTTGTGAGCATCATCTTCTGCCGTTTTTCGGGAAAGCACATATTGCCTATATTCCCAATGAATACATTACCGGTCTGAGCAAACTGGCCCGTGTAGCTGATGCTTTTGCCCGGCGTCTTCAGGTGCAGGAAAGATTAACCGTCCAGATCAGGGATTGTATTGAAGAAACCTTAAAACCACTCGGTGTAGCTGTGGTTATCGAAGCAAAACATTTATGTATGATAATGAGAGGTATTCAAAAACAAAATTCAATAACAACAACTTCTGCATTTACCGGTGAATTTCTGGAAAACGCACGTACACGTGAAGAGTTTATACATCTGATTTCATCTGATCTGATGTAATAACCCTGCCGGGATAGTTTTCCCATCAGTAAGGGAGAGCGGGGATGGAATAATGCAATAAATGAAGCCTGACTCATTAAATTTTGCCGATTCATTAAATAACGATATGGAAGCTTATATTTTCCCCGGACAAGGTTCACAATTCCCAGGCATGGGAAAAGATATGTACATAAATAATCCTGCTGCCAGGAAACTTTTCGATAAAGCAGATGTTATCCTTGGATTCGGCATCACCCGTCTTATGTTTGAAGGAGCGGAAGAAGACCTGAAGCAGACAAAAGTTACACAACCTGCGATCTTTCTCCATTCAGTGATCATGGCCGTCATGCTGGGGGACTCATTCAAACCCGGAATGGCTGCAGGACATTCCCTGGGTGAATTTTCAGCTCTGGCGGCCACCGGCGCCATATCTTTTGAAGATGGGCTCAGACTGGTAGCACGTCGTGCTGAAGCCATGCAAAAGGCATGTGAAGCAACACCTTCAGCAATGGCAGCAATACTGGGACTCGATGATGAAGTTGTTGAAAGTGTTTGTAAGGAAATAGATGAGGTGGTTGTTCCGGCTAATTATAACAGCCCCGGACAAATTGTAATTTCAGGGAGCTTTAGCGGAATTGACAGAGCAATAGAGAAACTTACACTCCTGGGGGCCAGGAGAGCTGTAAAACTTCCCGTAGGAGGCGCTTTTCACAGTCCTCTCATGGAATCAGCAAGAGCCGAACTGGCCCGGGCTATTGAAACAACCGTAGTAAATGAGCCTGTATGCCCTGTTTTTCAAAATGTTAACGCAAATCCCTCACAACAGCCCGACGTAATAAGGAGAAACCTGGTTGACCAGCTTACTTCTCCCGTGAGATGGACACAGACTATGCGGAACATGATAACTGCAGGAGCAACATCATTTACTGAGGTGGGGCCCGGCTCTGTCTTGCAGGGACTGGTGAAAAAAATAAACAGGGAAGTGGTCGTAAAAGGAATTAATTAATTTGAAAATTATGAAGGTTCTGAAATTTGGAGGATCGTCCGTAGGATCTCCTGAAATAATCAGGGAGGTTAAGAAAATTATCGGGAGAGAAAAGCTTCCCCTGGTAGTTGTTGTTTCTGCTTTTAAAGGAATAACCGACCAGATCATTAAAGCAAGTGAACTGGCTTCCAGGAAAGACGATGCATACCTTACTGAAACAGAAAAAATACGCGCACAGCATCTTGAGGTAACTTCCTGCCTGCTCCCGGAAGACAGGAGAGTGATCGTCGAAGATCAGGTGAATAAGATGATGAATGATTTCTCTGAGCTCCTCTTCGGCGTCCATATCCTGCGTGACCTGACACCTAAAACACTGGATCATCTGCTTAGTTACGGAGAGAGACTTTCTTCATATATTCTGGCCGGTATCATTGAGAATACTGTAACAATTGATATAAGAAAGTTTATACGTACCGATAGTAAATTTGGAAATGCCCAGGTTGATGTTGAAACTACAAATTGTCTGATCAGTGAAGCTTTTGCTGATCTGAAGGGACTTGCCATAGTGCCCGGGTTCATTGCTGCCAATAAAACAGGTGATATAACTACACTCGGAAGAGGGGGCTCCGATTATACTGCGGCCATTATTGCTTCTGCCATTGACGCCGAGACCCTTGAAATATGGACTGATGTGGACGGTTTCATGACAGCTGATCCCCGGAAGGTTAACAAAGCATATCCCATTGCCTGCCTGAGTTATCCTGAAGCTATGGAATTGTCGCATTTCGGGGCAAAAGTAATTTATACACCCACACTTTTTCCTGCATATAAAAAAAATATTCCCATAAGGATCAAAAATACGTTCAATTCCTCTGCTGACGGAACTTTGATTTCCGCAGAACCGGAAAATGCAGGTATAAGCCCCATAAAGGGGATATCATCTATTGATCAGATCGACCTGATCACCATGATGGGCAGCGGGTTGCCCGGTGTTACCGGTATTGCCATGCGTCTCTTTTCTGCCCTGGCAAGCCGCAATATCAGTGTTATTCTGATAACACAGGCATCCTCAGAATTCTCTATCAGCCTGGCCGTATCTCCGTCCGATACAGATAAAGCGATAAAGGCTATCCATAACGAGTTCCAGACAGAAGTTGTGTATAAGAAAATTATAGAGGTATTGGTGGAGAAAAATCTCTCTGTGATTGCCATAGTGGGAGAGAAGATGAAAAATACTCCCGGGATCTCTGCCACTTTGTTTTCTTCTCTCGGACGTAACGGTATTTCTGTTATTGCCACAGCACAGGGATCATCAGAGTTAAACATTTCAGTGGTAATAAAACAGGAAAACCTTCGTAAAGCACTTAATGTGATCCATGAAGGATTCTTTCTGTCAAATATTAAAACCTTACACCTCTTTGTTGCGGGTACAGGCACTGTCGGAAAAGATCTCCTGGAACAGATCAGGGTTCAGCAACAAACTCTTATCAGTGACCTTAATCTCAAAATCATTGTGGCAGGTATCATCAATTCAAGGAAGATGCTGGTAAACGAGTCAGGGATAGATATTTCCCGGTATAATGACCTGATGAATGAAGGTAAACCATCCGACTCCAGAGTTTTCCTGGATCAGATCATATCGCTGAACCTTCGTAACTCCGTCTTTGTTGACTGTACGGCAAGCCAGGAGATAACCGGTCTGTATGCGGATCTTTTCCGGAATTATGTGTCAGTAGTGACCGCAAATAAAATTGCCTGTTCATCGGGTATAGAACTGTACAGGGAATTAAAACAAAAGGCAAGAGAAAAGGGAGTGAAATTTATCTATGAAACCAATGTAGGAGCAGGACTGCCTATTATCAATACCATTAATGATTTGATCAGGAGCGGAGATCATATTATTGGCCTTGAAGCGGTACTGTCGGGCACGCTGAATTTTATCTTTAACACCATCAGCGAGGATATATCCTTCAGCCAGGCTGTTAAACTTGCGGGAGAGAAAGGTTTTTCCGAGCCCGATCCGCGGATAGACCTTAGCGGAACCGATGTGATGAGAAAACTGGTAATACTCTCCAGGGAATCAGGTTATCCCCTTGAAATTGCAGATATTAAGATAAAACCCTTCCTGCCTGAATCATGCTTTAAAGGGACCCTCGATGATTTCTGGCATGAACTGGAAGATATAAATCCTGACTTTGAAAAACGCAGGAAACTCCTGGTAAGCAAAGGAAAAAGATGGAGGTTTGTGGCCGGTCTGGATCAGGGTGAAGCTGAAATTGAGTTAAAGGAGATAGGTCTTGATCATCCGGCTTATGAACTGGCCGACAGTAATAACATCATTCTCATAAGAACGGAGAGGTATAAGGATCAGCCTCTGGTGATAAGAGGCTATGGTGCCGGAGCAGCAGTAACCGCAGCCGGCGTTTTTGCTGATATTATTCGCATTGCTAATGTATGATGGATTATGATTGAACTGGTAATTTTTGATATGGACGGACTGCTGATAGACACAGAACCCTACTGGCAGCAAACGGAAAGAGAAGTCTTTGGGAAATACGGGATTGATATTGTCCCGGAAATGCAAAAAGCTACTTTCGGACTGAGGAGTGATGAACAGATAGAACACTGGCTTAAAATGCACCCGGTGCCCGGAGCTGATGTTAAAACTATTGAAGATGATTATTTCCATGTTATTCATGAATATTTCCTGCATGAGGCTGAACTTATGCCGGGAGCTGAATATATCCTCGAATTCTTTAAAGGCAAAGACCTGCCGTTGGCCCTTGCTTCATCGTCTCCCATGTTTTTAATAAAGAGCTTTGTGGAAAGGTTCAACTTTAACAGGTATTTTTCAGCTTTGCACTCAGCCGAAAATGAAGAATTCGGGAAACCTCATCCGGCTGTATATATTACTACTGCAAGGAAACTCATGAAAAACCCCATTCATTGCCTCGCTTTTGAAGATTCCTATAACGGACTGCTTGCGGCAAAATCTGCGAGAATGAGAGCTATTGCTGTACCCGATCACAGAACGCATGATAACGGTAAATATGAGATCGCAGACCTTGTGCTGGAAAGCCTTCATGAATTCGGCGAGAAAGAATTTCAATTGTTTGTCTGAATAACTGCATCGAAGTGGAAAAATCGGTAAAAATATTTGCTCCCGCCACCGTCTCAAATGTCGGACCAGGATTCGACATTATGGGATTTGCCCTGGAAGAACCGGGAGATATCATGATCCTGAAACCAAACACAACTAAATCACTACGGATATTTAATAATTCCGGTGCTGACATTCCTGCAGATGTTGAAAAAAATATTGCATGTGTTGCCCTGATATCCCTGCTGAAGAAACTAAATACCAGCCAGGGTTTTGACCTGCATTTTGAAAAAAAGATCAAGCCGGGAAGCGGAATCGGATCAAGTGCTGCGAGTTGTGCTGCTGCTGTCTTCGGCGCGAATGTCCTCATGGGAAATCCATTTACTCCAATGGAATTGATTCCCTTTGCACTCGAGGGTGAAAAAATGGCCAGCGGAAGCCTGCATGCAGATAATATTGCACCTGCCATGCTGGGAGGATTCGTATTCTTAAGATCCTATGACCCCCTCGATATCATTCCCCTGGCTGCGCCAAAGGATCTGCGGTGTGTTATCATTCACCCCTGTATTGAAATAAAAACGGCTGAAAGCAGAAACATCTTGCCAACACATGTAAGCCTCAGATCGGCTGTAAATCAATGCGGAAATGTTGCCGGACTGATCAGCGGAATAATTAATTCGGATTATTATCTTATATACCGTTCTCTTCAGGATGAGTTTGCAGAACCTTACAGAGCAGGGCTTATTCCTGGATATGCAAGACTGAAAGAACTGCTGAAAGAGGATATTTCCTGTGGCTGCAATATCTCCGGCTCAGGACCTTCAGTATTTGCACTGACCCATAACCGGGAAACAGCGGACAACATAATTGCGAAAATGAAATCTGTTTATTCAGAACTAGGAATAAAATACAATATTTATTGTTCAGGGATTAATGAAAAAGGAGCAGGAATTATCGGGTAAGATAAAATATTTTGTGTTAATTCATAAAAGATGTATATTCCAATAGGTATTTTTTAACAGTTACTAAACAAAATTCTTATTAACATGAAAACATCTTCAATCAGCACATTTGGATTTTTTGTTCTCCTCCTGAGCATTTCTTCCTGCCAATGGTTTAATGATGGAATCAAGGATTCCGGCACAAAAAAACATCGGGCTTATAATGAGGTATACAGGGATGAATACCTGAACCGTATTGCTTTTCCTGTTGGAGGGATAGGAGCAGGGATGTTTTGCGTGGAAGGTACCGGGGCAATTTCCCATATGTCCGTACGTAACCGTCCGCAGGTTTTTAATGAACCTTGCATGTTTGCTGCCATCTCGGTAAAGGGAGTTGAAAATGGGGCAAAGGTTCTGGAAGGACAGGTCCCCGACTGGAAAAAATTCGGACAGCCGGGTTCGGGAAATGGTGCAGCTCATACCAGCTATGGTTTTCCGCGATTTAAAAATGCTGACTTCTATACAGAATTTCCATTTTGCAGAATTGATTTAAAGGATAATGATATTCCGCTTGAAGTGTCGGTAAAAGGATGGAGCCCTTTTATTCCCGGTGATGCTGATAATTCAGGTTTGCCGGTAGGAGCTCTTGAATATACATTCCGGAATAAAGGGAAAAGTCCGGTTGAGGCTGTTTTTTCCTATAATTCAAAGAATTTTATATCCCCCAATCAATTCACAGGTTCAATTAAACCTGTTGATAACGGGTTTGTATTATCATTCACGGGAGATAAGGAAAATCCTCATGAAACAGCTGATTTTGCAATTTTTACAAATGACGAAAATACCATAGTTAATCATTGCTGGTTTCGGGGTGGATGGTTCGACCCTATGACTGTGATTTGGGATGAAATTGAAAATGGTGAGATGAACAGCGTTCCGCCTGTTGAAGCAAGGGCACCAGGTGCTTCTCTTTTTGTCCCTGTAAAACTACAACCCGGAGAATCCAAAACTGTACAGTTAATGATGTCATGGTATGTTCCTGAAACCAATATAAGATTTGGCAGAGATCCTGAAGAGAAACCAAAGACTGCATGTGAGAATAAGGATTGCCAGACACTTTCAACCTTTCATAAGCCCTGGTATTCTGCAAAATTCAATGATATAACAGAAGTTGTTGACTACTGGAAAGCCAGCTACGATGAATTGCGTCATAATTCAGAATTGTTCAGGGAAGCCTTTTATTCAAGCACCCTTCCACCGGAGGTAATCGAAGCTGTGGCAGCCAATCTTACTATCCTTAAATCTCCGACTGTTTTGCGGCAAACGGATGGAAAGTTATGGTGCTATGAAGGATGCAGTGACAATATCGGATGTTGTCCCGGTACTTGTACACATGTCTGGAATTATGCTCAGGCATTACCTCACCTTTTTCCGTCTCTTGAACGCACTTTACGAGAAACGGAATTCCTGAAAAGTCAGGATGAGAGAGGGCACCAGACATTCCGGGCTGCTCTTCCGATCAGACCGGTTGGACATATATTCCATGCCGCGGCCGATGGGCAGTTGGGTGGTATAATCAAGATATACAGGGACTGGAGAATTTCCGGTGACAACGAATGGATGAAAAAGATGTATCCAAAAGTCAGTTTAAGTCTTGATTACTGCATTAAGACCTGGGATCCCCGCCATAAAGGCATACTGGAAGAACCTCATCATAATACCTATGATATCGAATTCTGGGGTCCCAATGGAATGTGTACCAGTTTTTATCTTGGTGCTCTCCGTGCTTTTTCTGAAATGGGTGATTTTCTGGGTGAAGACGTTGCTTTTTACAAGGATCTGTTGGCAAAAGGAAAACAATTTATGGAAAATGAACTGTATGATGGCGAATATTTTATACAGAAAATTCAGTGGGAAGGATTGGATGCGCCTGATCCTGTAAAGATGTCGGAAACGTCCTGGTCAAGTGATTATTCTGAAGAAGCTATAGCTCTTCTTCAGAAAGAAGGCCCTAAATATCAATATGGGAAAGGTTGTTTATCAGATGGTGTTTTAGGCAGCTGGATGGCTCTTGTTTGCGGCCTGTCAGATCCTTTGGATAATATTAAAATAAAAAGTCATTTAATTTCTGTTCATAAATATAATTTAAAATCGGACCTGAGAGATCATGCCAACCCGCAACGTCCGGCGTATGCGCTCGGAAATGAAGGCGGATTATTACTGTGTACATGGCCAAAAGGAGGAAAACTTACCCTGCCGTTTGTTTATAGCAACGAAGTATGGACAGGTATTGAGTACCAGGTTGCTTCACATCTGATGTTTATGGGTGAAATTCAGAAAGGATTGGATATTGTCCGTGCCTGCAGGGACCGTTACGATGGAAGAATAAGAAATCCTTTTAATGAATATGAATGCGGGAACTGGTATGCCCGGGCCATGTCCAGCTACGGATTAATTCAGGGATTAACAGGAGTCTGGTTCGATGCAGTTGATAGCATATTATATATTGATTCAAGGATCGGGGATTTTACGAGTTTCCTATCGACAGAATCAGGGTTTGGAAATGTTGGAATTAAAAAAGGCAAACCTTTTTTGAATGTATTTTATGGAGATATTAATGCACAGAAAATAATTATATCCGGAAGTGAGTATCAGGGTTCAATTTAAGTTTAACTTAATAATCTTCCGTTTTTTTGGAATGTGTTTTAAAAGCCACCACTGTGGGTGCCGGTTACTACCATACGAAATAACTTAACTGACAATAGCTAAATATTTTTTCAGATGCATTATTATAGCACAAATAATCCTTCCCTGAAAGTCGGACTGAAAGAAGCCGTATTTAAAGGGCTCGCGCCTGACAAGGGTTTGTATATGCCCGAACGGTTTAATTGTCTGAATAAAAAGTTTATCGCCGATTTACATTTACACACGGCAGAAGAGATAGTTTGGGAAGTCAGCAATGCTCTTTTCGGAGAAGACGTTGAAAAGAGTGAGCTGTTAAAGATCACATTTAATGCAGTTAATTTTCCTGTACCCCTTGTCCGTATTCACGATAATATATTCACTCTTGAACTGTTTCATGGCCCCACGCTTGCCTTCAAAGATGTTGGAGCAAGGTTTATGGCCAGATTACTTGAGTATTTCACGAAAGGTTTTAACAGGGAGATCCATGTCCTCGTTGCAACCTCAGGTGACACAGGCAGTGCTGTTGCCAATGGTTTCCTGGGAGTAAACGGAATCAAGGTTCATATTCTCTACCCCAAAGGAATGGTAAGCACACTCCAGGAGAAACAATTCACTACCCTTAACAGGAATATATCTGCTCTGGAAGTGGAAGGGACCTTCGATGATTGTCAGAGGCTTGTGAAAGAAGCATTTAATGATAATTCAGTAAACAGGAAGCTTACGCTTACTTCTGCCAATTCAATTAATCTGGCACGACTTCTGCCTCAGTCTATATATTATTTTATAGCTGTTAATGGCCTGGGTAAGTTTGATCAGGATCCGGTTATTTGTGTCCCAAGCGGTAATTTCGGCAATCTTACCGCCGGCCTGATAGGGAAAAGAATGGGGTTGCCCGTGAAAAAGTTCATTGCTGCCACCAACATTAATGATGTTGTTCCGGAATATATGAAAACAGGGAATTACCGGCCCCGGCCATCTCTCCAGACCATTGCCAATGCCATGGACGTAGGTGACCCGAGTAACTTCAGCAGGATCCTTGATCTGTATGATCATTCCCCTGAGAAAATTGCGGCAGACCTGGAAGCTTTCAGCTATACCGATGAACAACTGAAATCTGCCATTAATTATGTATACAGAGAGAAGGGATACCTTCTTGACCCCCACGGTGCTGCAGGTTATCTCGGACTTAGAGATTTCCATGACAGGAACTCAGCGTTAGCCGGAATATTCTTTGAAACGGCACATCCCGCCAAATTTGCCGATGTTGTTGAAAGGATTACTGGAAAACCCGTGGAGATTCCTTCCCGTCTGCAGGAGTTTTCAACAGGTAAAAAGAATACCATACCGATGACTAAAGATTACAGGAATTTTAAAGCTTATCTTGAAGAACTGACCTGAAAAATCTTATTTAGATCTGTCAAGGAAGCTGCTTACAATTTGAATAAATACTTCCGGTTGCTCCGCATGGAGCCAGTGGCCTGCCCCCGGTATAGTCACTATTTCTGCTTCAGGGAAAATGGTATTAATTGCTGAGTGATCCGACTCTGAAATATAATCTGACTTTTCCCCTTTTATAAATAACACAGGGAAGCCTTTTATTCCGCTTCCGCCGGAAAAACGCCGGAGATCCGGTCCATCCATAACTTCCGGCAGATTATTGAAAAGTGTACGGATATTAAGCTTCCAGTCATAAACACCCTCATTGTTCCGGGCAACATTCTTCATCAGGAACCTGCGGATTTTTTCAGAGGGGATGCCCCCGGAAAGCTGACTTTCAACATCACTTCTTGATTTTACCCTGGTGAAATCCACTGCCATCATGGAGGATATTATATTCATGTGAACAGTGATCTGGCTCATCGGTTCCCGGACTGATCTGTAGGAAACAGGAGCTATATCAACAATTATCAGTGAACTCAATCTTTCAGGATAGTCAGCTGCAAAAAACATGGCAGTTTTTCCTCCCATGGAATGACCTAAAAGAATTGCTTTTTTGATGTTATGGTTATCCATAAAATCCAGAAGGTCATTTTTCAGAAGCATGTAATTATGTTCTCCGGAATGAGGTGAATCCCCGTGATTTCTCTGATCGACCAGGAAAACCTCAAAAGAATGAGACAGGCTTCTTCCAACAGTGATCCAGTTATCTGATGAACCATATAAGCCGTGAAGTACGATCAGCGGTGGCCCGCTTCCCAGGCGCCGGTAATGCAGATCCATAAAATTTCTCAGGTTAGCTGTTGTTTGTACATTTGTATGGCATTCTCCAGGCCCAGATAGAGAGCATCGGATATCAGCGCATGCCCGATGGAAACCTCCAGCAAGCCGGGAATATTTTTACTGAAGTAGTTGAGATTTTCGAGGCTTAGATCATGACCGGCATTTAATCCCAGCTGGTATCGCGATGCTGTTTGAGCCGCTTCAATAAAAGGCCTGATGGCTTTTTCCTTGTTTTTGTCAAACATAGTGGCGTAGGGCTCAGTATAAAGTTCAATCCTGTCGGTTCCGGCTTGTGCTGCATATTTAATAATCTCAGCATCAGTTCCTGTAAACAGGCTGGTCCTTATTCCCTTGTCTTTCAGGCTGGAAATTATTTTAAACAGGAAGTCTTTATTTTTAATGGTATCCCAGCCTTCGGAGGAGGTAATTGCTCCCGGCGGATCAGGTACCAGTGTGACCTGATGCGGAATTACTGACAATACCAGTTCAAGAAATTCCCCGGAAGGATAACCTTCGATGTTGAATTCAGTGGTGATAAGCGGTTTAATGTCTCTTACATCCTGGTAACGAATATGTCTTTCGTCAGGTCTTGGATGTACGGTGATACCATCGGCTCCGTAACGCTGGCAATTAATGGCAGCCTGAAGTACATCAGGAATATTTCCGCCCCTGGCATTTCTTAATGTTGCAATTTTGTTTATATTTACGCTTAATCTTATCATGGCAGTCGGTTTCATTACGTGATTGTAAAGATAAGGGTTTTTGAATTTAATTATATGCTTGCAAAGGATTTAATGTCGGATGTGGTACCTGCCCTGAAAACTTCTGATACAGGACAGCAGGCACTTTCCTGGATGGATATTTTCAGGATATCTCATCTGCCTATTGTGAATAACCAGGAGTTTCTTGGACTGATTTCAGATAAGGATATCTATAATCATAATATGGCAGATGAAGCCATTGGTGCACACAGTTTATCACTTTTCAGTCCTTATGTATTCGAAGACCAGCATATTTATGAGGTTATTGAAGTAGCATCGCGATTGGAACTGAGCGTTGTTCCTGTGCTTAAAAGAGATAATACCTACCTGGGCCTTATTACCCTGAATGACCTGGTTACACATTTTGCAAGCCTTTCCGCCTTGCAGCACCCCGGAGGTATCATTATACTCGAACTAAACGAGAACGACTATTCAATGTCGCAGATCGCACAGATCATAGAAAGCAATGATGCCAAGATACTCAGTATGTATATATCTTCCGAAGAAGATTCTACACGCCTTTCCATTACTATTAAAATTAACAGGGAAGATCTGACCTCTGTTATTCAGACTTTCGAAAGGTATGACTATAACATCCGTGCATCCTATATGAAAGAAGACGATGCAGAAAACATGTACACCAACAGGTATGATTTTTTTATGCGCTACCTGAATATTTAATCTTCCTTCATATTTCGTCAGGAAGGAAATGAATTGATTTAATGCCTGTTACAATAATATGATAAAAATTGCAATATTCGGTAAAACAATTAACAGTGAGCTGACTCCCGTAATCAGCAACTTTTTTGCCAGGTTAAAAAAACAGGGTGTTGATCTGTATATTCATGAAAGATTTTCGATTTTTTTAAAGAAGGAGATGCTTATTGACCCTGGCGTACATAACTGTTTCAGTGATCATAGCACACTTCCTCCTGACATTCGGTTTATTTTCAGTCTGGGTGGCGATGGTACTTTTCTCGAAACAGCTAACATTACTGGAGATTCCGGTATTCCGGTAATAGGAATAAACACCGGCAGACTGGGATTTCTCGCTTCCATATCACTCGGAAATCTCATTGAATCGGTAGATGCTCTTTTTAACGGGTATTATTCAATCGAGGAGAGAACAATGATACGTTTGCAACTATCCCGTGACGGAGTGTATGAAACATTTACAGCCCTGAATGATATCACGGTACATAAAAAAGATGTAGGAATGATTTCCATTCACGTGAAACTCGATGATGAATACCTGAACTCATACTGGGCAGACGGCTTGATTATTGCTACGCCTACTGGTTCAACTGCTTACTCAATGAGTGTTGGAGGACCGATTATTCTGCCGGAAACAAATGTTTTTATTATCTCGCCGGTTTCCCCTCATAACCTGTCTATGCGCCCCATTGTAGTCCCGGATTCCAGAGTTATCAGGCTCAGTGTTGACAGCAGGTCGAATGAATTTCTCATATCTGTGGATTCACAGTCTTTATCTGTATCTACAGGTTCTGTACTGGTTATTGATAAAGCCTCTCACACTATGAAACTTGTTCGTATCCATGGTACCTGTTTTTACCAGACCTTGAGAAGTAAACTGATGTGGGGCGTTGATAGAAGAAATTGAAATAATTGTAATGAATTGATAAATTAACTTTGAAAGATAAAACTTAAATTTATATATTTGTAAATCATAGATTTGTTTATGAACAAACAAATATTCATATTTTCCTTGTTATTAGTAATAGTTGTGCCTTTTAATTCTTCTGCCCAACGGTGGAAGTTAAGAAGATATGAAGCATCAGCCGGACTGGGAACAGTGAATTTTTTCGGTGATATCGGCGGCACTGCCGCTGATAAAAATATGGCGGGGTTCAAGGATATCCAGTTGAGATACACACGACCTTCATTGGTCCTGGGCGGAACATACAAGCTCAGGGGAGATATGCACCTTAAAATGAATCTGATTTTCGGAACCATCGCGGGAGATGATCTTGAATCGCGTAATGATGGAAGAAATTTTGCATTCACTTCCACAATTTTTGAGCCCTCTTTACAGTTTGAATATTACCTGCTGCCTGAAGGTAAAGGTTTTTCTTCCTCTGCCATCTTTAACAAAAGAGGAATGATTAACAATTATGCGCAGTTTTCGGTTTATGTCTTTGCAGGCGTCGGGGGTATTTACGCAAATACCAAACCTAAAAAGGATTATGTTACTGTTTTTAACGATAATTTTAGTAAGTTTGGGGTCGCTTTTCCGGCAGGTCTTGGAATTAAGTATTCTATTGACTCACAATGGTCATTGGGTTTTGAACTGGGCCGCAGATTTACTTTAACGGATTATATCGATGGTTATACATCAGAATTTTCAAAACATAAAGATACCTATTACATTGGGGCTATCACCGCAATATATAAGATCAGAACGGACCGGAGAGGCGTGCCTTCCTTTAAAAGATCTTACCGTTAATCAACTACTTCAAAAACTTCCCGACAGCATTCAGGTATCAATTATCCTGATTTTTGCATTATTTTTCTTTTCCCCTGTTGAATCCCTGGCTCAGAGAAAATCTGATATCGGACTTTTTTCCGGTATTTCCTGGTACCAGGGAGATATTAATCAGCGACCTTTCTATTCTCCCGGAATAGCATTTGGGGCTATCTGGCGTTATAACTTTCATTCCAGAAACTCTGTCAGGTTAAACGCTGTTTACAACACCCTCAGCGGAAATGATCTGAATTTTGAGGATGAATTAAGACAAACACGGGCTGCATCTTTTAATAATACCGGAGTTGACGTTGCTGCCGCCTGGGAATTTAACTTCCTTCCATTTAAAACTGCCTTCAGGAAAACTAAGTATAGTCCGTATGTTACAGCCGGAGTGGGGTACAACTTGATCCTTTCTTCTGACGTTCAGTCCGATAGTCATTTTACCATCCCGTTTGGGCTGGGATTTAAATTTAATATTACAAATAAACTAAGCGGAGGCATTGAAAATACATTCAGGAAAACATATAATGACAGGCTGGACGGGGTAGAAAATTTTTCAATGGACGACAAATACCGCTTGCCTGGTAACAAAGACTGGTTTACCTTTACGGGATTTTTTCTGACATATAAAATTTTCAATTTCAGGGAAGATTGCCCTGCTTATGATTAAGAAATGCTTACTATGGGTGTAACAGATCATATCAATAAGGAAAGAATGCCATCACACGTCGCCGTAATTATGGACGGTAATGGCAGATGGGCACGTAAAAAGGGTAATGTTAGAATTTTTGGGCACAGGAACGGGGTAAAGGCGGTAAGAGAAACAGTGGAAGCAGCTGGAGAACTTGGGATCAGGTATCTGACCCTGTTCGCATTTTCCACTGAGAACTGGGACCGGCCAAAAGATGAAATAGATGCACTTATGGCATTGCTTGTTAGTACACTAAAAACTGAACTCGGAAGGTTACATGAAAATAATGTGAAATTGCAGGTTATTGGTAATATTGAAACACTGCCCGGAGATGTCAGAAATGAAATAATGAATGCAATATGCCTTACTAAGAACAATACGGGGCTTAATCTGATCATTGCTTTGAGCTACAGCGGAAGATGGGATATTCTGACAGCAGTTAAAAAAATCGCTGCGGACATAAAAGATAATAAAATAAGTCCGGATGAAATCAACCAGCATACTATCGGCAACTATTTTTCCACTGAAAATATTCCGGATCCTGAGTTGCTTATCAGAACCAGCGGTGAATACCGGATCAGTAATTTTCTGTTGTGGCAGATAGCATACTCGGAACTATATTTTACAAATACTCTCTGGCCGGATTTCAGAAAGAAAGATTTTTATAAGGCGGTAATTGATTTCCAAAACAGGGAAAGAAGGTTTGGGAAGATAGGTGAAAATAGTAATAATGAAATGGTTAATATTGTATAAATGATGAGAAGATTATTTCTTCAGTTAGGTTTGTTATGTATTGTGGTATATGCTGCAGGACAGGAGATAGATTATGGCAATATCCCGGTTATGGATTATTCCAGGTCAAGAATTTATGAAATAGCTGAAATAACGGTTTCAGGGGTTGAATTCCTCCAGAAAGAGGTCTTGATAAGCCTTTCAGGATTGTATACCGGTCAATTAATTACTATACCGGGCAATGATATTACTAATGTAGTGCAGAAATTCTGGAATCAGGGTCTGTTTGCAGATGTAAAAATCACTGCCACCAAAATTGAAGGAGGGAAAATATGGCTGGACATTTACCTTAAAGAAAGACCCCGGTTGTCCAGGCTTACCATACACGGGCTGAAGAAAGGGGAGACAACTGACCTTACGGAAAAACTGAATATCAAAACCGGCAGTCAGGTTACCGATGATCTTCTTAACAATATACGCCGGATTATCCGGCAACATTTTGTTGAGAAGGGGTTTATGAACACAGATATCAGGATGGTCCAGAAGGATGACAGTGTAAGGATAAATATGGTAGCCCTCGATGTACACGTTGATAAAAATGCAAGAGTTAAAATCGAAGAACTTTTTATCACGGGAAATGAGGCTTTCACAACTAAAAGACTCCGGCGTGTGATGAAGGATACCAAGAAGAGAAATATAAACATCTTTAAAGCTTCCAAGCTTATAAGGAATAAATTTGAGGATGATAAGAAGAAGCTTATTGAATTTTACAATGAACATGGTTACAGGGATGCTGAAGTACTTTCCGACTCTGTAGCCATAGTATCCGATAACCGCATAAATCTCTATTTATCCCTTTACGAGGGAAATAAATATTATTTTGGTGACATCAGATGGCTGGGGAATACGGTTTATCCTTCAGAAGTGTTGTCCAGGGTTCTTGGCATCAATAAGGGCGATATATTTAATCAGTCAATATTTGATAAAAGGCTTTTCATGGCTGAAGATGCTGTTAACTCACTTTACCTTGATTACGGATATTTATTTTTTAATGTTGATCCGGTAGAGGTGAGAATATACGGGGATACTATTGACTATGAAATGCGTATTTATGAAGGGAAGCCGGCTACCATAAATAATATTGTCATTGAAGGAAACACAAAAACCAATGAGCACGTCATCAGGCGTGAATTGCGCACCCGCCCCGGGGATCTTTTCAGCAAACAGGATATTATCAGAACTGTCAGGGAACTGGCACAATTAGGACATTTCGATCCGGAAAAAATTGAACCTGACCCGATTCCTAATCCGGCAGACGGCACGGTGGATATACGTTACCGGCTGGTTGAAAAAGCAAATGACCAGCTTGAATTATCCGGAGGCTGGGGAATGGGAATGCTTGTGGGTACATTGGGACTGCGTTTTTCCAATTTTGCAGCTTCACGTATCACCGACCCTAAGGCATGGAGGCCAATACCATCAGGTGACGGGCAAACCCTGAGCCTTCGTGCCCAATCGAATGGAAGATATTACCAGGCTTATAATGTCTCTTTCATTGAACCATGGTTTGGGGGGAAAAAACCAAATTCATTTTCCGTATCCCTATACCATACTATAATGAATAATTCATATTACTGGGGCCAGATAAGCGATCAGTACCTTAAAATATCCGGGGCTTCTCTCGGACTTGGACGCAGGCTTGCCTGGCCTGATGACTATTTCAGCCTTTTTAATGAATTCAGCTACCAGAGATATAAACTCGAAGACTGGCAGGGATATTTCCTGTTTGCTAACGGCACATCCAATAATTTCAGCTTTACAACTAATTTTGGCCGTAATTCCGTTGATCAGCCTATATACCCCCGCAGAGGTTCCAATTTTAGTCTTAGCCTCCAGGTCACTCCTCCCTACTCAATAATTAGAAATCAGGATTTCACCAATGCCATTGATGAAGATAAATACAGGTGGATTGAATACCATAAATGGAAGTTCAAAACAGATTATTATACAAGTTTGGCAGGAAATTTGGTATTATATACAAGAGCTCATTTTGGTTATCTCGGATTTTATAATAAAACTATCGGCCCTTCACCTTTCGAAGGTTTTGACCTGGGAGGTGACGGACTAACCGGTTATAACCTTTACGGCCGTGAAACTATAGCCCTCAGGGGTTATGAAAATGGTTCCTTGACACCTTTGATAAATGGAAATAAATCGGGTAATGTTTATACCAAATATACCTTGGAAATTCGTTATCCGTTTACCCTGAATCCTTCTGCAACTGTCTTTGGACTTGCTTTCATGGAGGCAGGTAATGCATGGTTTGCCATTGAAGATTTTAATCCTTTCCTGGTTAAACGTTCTGCAGGCATAGGATTAAGAGCTTTCCTTCCCATGTTTGGGTTACTTGGAATTGACTGGGGTTACGGATTTGATGAGATCCCCGGTAAACCGGGTGTAAATAAAAGCCAGTTCCACTTTACCATAGGGCAGCAATTTTAAATAAGTGTTAACTTAAATGCTTGATATATGAAGAAGTTGTTTTTTTTACCAATAATGGTTTTTCTGTTTGCCAGCTCAGTTATGGCACAGAAATTCGCTTTTGTGGATACAGAGTATATCCTGGATAGAATACCCGCCTATAAGGCTGCTCAGGAACAAATTGATAATTTGTCGCAGGAATATCAGAAAGAAATTGAAGAAATGATCGGTGAAGTTGAAAAACTCTTCAGAACATTCCAGAATGAAAGGGTCCTGCTTACGGAAGAGCAAAAACTTAAAAAAGAAGAGGAGATCATGGCAAAGGAAAACTCCGTGAAAGAACTTCAAAAGAAATATTTCGGACCTGAAGGAGCTGTTTTCCAGAAACGGCAGGAACTTGTTAAACCCATACAGGATGAGATTTATAGAGCAGTTAAGGAAATGGCCGTTGAAGGAGCCTATGCTGTTATTTTCGATACAGCCTCAGGCTCCGGAATACTTTACGAAAATCCACGCTTTAATAAAAGCGATGAGGTGTTACAGAAGTTGGGCTATAAATAATGAATATGATGAACCATTTTTAAAAAGTTAGGGTTACTTTTTATAGTCCTCAATAATAAACAAAATTAATTATATACATTTGTACAAATTTTCAACTATTTAAAATGAAGAAACTATTTTACACTCTTATTCTTACAGGAATAATAAGCTACAGTTTTGTCCTGAATGCCCAGACTCAAATACTGAAATTTGGCCATGTTAATTCACAGGAAATTCTGGTTCAGATGCCCGAATACAAAGAAGCTATTGACAGTCTGACAAAAGTCAGGGAGCGGTATGCAAGTCAGGAAGAAAAACTGCAGGTAGAAATAAACAGGAAATATAATGACCTGGTAGAACAGCAAAATGTACTGGATTCATTAATACTTCAGATAAGATTCTCAGAACTGCAGGATCTTCAGAACAGGTTACAGGAATTTCAGGTTACCGCAGGTCAGAGACTTCGCACACTAGAGGGAACCCTTACCACAAAAATTATGGATAAGCTTGAGGATGCAGTAAACCAGGTAGCCGTTGAGCTTGATCTGTTATATGTTTTTGATATGTCAGCAGGAAACCCGATTTATGCATCAGAGAAGAGTATAAATGTTGCCCCTATGGTGAGGGACAAACTGGGGTTAAAGTAAGAAATCTCTATTATGATAAAGCCGGACTCGCCGATCGGGCTGTTTGATTCGGGTGTCGGAGGTCTTACCGTGGCTGGTGCCATACGGAATATTCTCCCTTTCGAAAAAATGATTTATTTCGGTGATACAGCACATTTGCCTTATGGTGATAAATCAAAAGAAACTATTATTCAGTATTCACTGAAAATTGCCGCTTTCCTGTTATCCAAAAATTGTAAGGTAATTCTTATTGCATGTAATTCTGCATCATCCAATGCTTTCGAGGAGGTAAGGGAATTTGTTGGCAACAGGGCTATGGTGATGAATGTTATTGACCCTGTTACTTCATATGTGGTGGAAAACTCAGATGCAAAGAATGTAGGGGTTATTGGGACCAAAGCTACAATCGCTTCTGAAAAATACTCCCGGGATATTTCCGCAAAGAACAGATCAATAGAAGTTTCCCCGCTGGCAACCCCGCTTCTTGTCCCTATGATTGAAGAAGGATTTATTTTTGATGATATCTCCAATGCCGTAATAAAGTCATACTTATCGAGAAAAGAACTTGAAGGGATTGACACCCTCATACTTGGCTGCACGCATTATCCTATTATTAAAAACCAGATAAGCAAATTCTTTAACTTTGAAGTTAATGTGATTGATTCTGCAAAAATTGTGGCTGAAAAACTACACGAAATTCTTTTAGAAAAAAAACTGCTGAATAATTCCGGGGAAAAACAGGAACACGAATTTTTTGTTTCTGATCATACGGAATACTTCGGGATCATAGCAAAAATGTTTTTTGGCGAGAAGATAAATCTAAAGAAAATAAGTCTGGAATAACTTTGTGTACCTTCGTGAAATCCTTTGTGTTTGTGGTTAACCTCATAACGTATTTAACCACAAAGGACACAAAGGATAACACAAAGTAACACAAAGGGATAAATAATAATATTTTTATAAGGAAGGTAAATAAAGATACAATATATCTGATTTAAGATATGTTTTATAATAGGTTTTGTATTTTCTTTATCTTTTAATTAATATCTAACTTTGAAATTATTAGATTAAGAAGAATTTTTTATTTTGAGGATAGATTTTCTTTCGATAATGATGCATATGGAAAGTAAGGACTTTTCATATGCATTTGCTATTTTTATAAAACTTAAATAACAGGTATGTTATGGCAAAAAAGCCAATGGTAGTTGAGCTGGATGAGGTAGTTATTAAATTTGCCGGTGATTCCGGCGACGGAATGCAATTAACCGGATCACAGTTTTCAGATACCTCTGCTTTTGTTGGGAATGATCTGGCAACCTTTCCGGACTACCCGTCCGAAATAAGAGCACCACAGGGCACTATCGCCGGTGTATCTGGTTTCCAGGTTCACATTGGTCATAAAGAAGTTACCACCCCGGGCGATCTCGCTGATGTACTTGTAGCAATGAACCCTGCTGCCCTAAAGGCAAATATGAAATGGGTCAGGAAAGGGGCCTGCATTATTATTGATATTGATAATTTCGATAATAAAAGTTATAAAAAAGCCGGATATATTGAAGACCCGTTAAGTGACGGTAGTCTGGAAGGATACGTTGTAATTAAGGCTCCTATCTCACATCTTACCAGATCCACCTTGCAGGAATCGAAGTATGATCTCCGGACGGCGGAAAAGACTAAAAATCAATTTGTTGCAGGTATGCTTTTCTGGCTTTTTAACCGTGACATTAAAATTGGAGAGACCTTTATTGAATCCAGGTTCAGGAAAACTCCTGATTTAGTAAAAGCAAATAAAATGGTCTTAAGGGCAGGGTATAATTATGCAGAAACCATTGAGGCCATGACTACCACTTTTCTTGTCAGTCCTGCAGAAGACAGGAAGGGTTTATTCAGAAATATAACGGGAAATGTTGCTACAGCCTGGGGACTTCTTGCTGCTGCTGAAAAATCCGGGCGGAAATTGTTTCTTGGTTCCTATCCTATTACTCCTGCTTCTGAAATTCTTCAGGAAATGGCATCAAGAAAAAATCTGGGTGCTATTACTTTTCAGGCTGAAGATGAAATTGCAGGTGTAATTTCTGCCATTGGAGCAGCTTATGCCGGTTGTCTTGCAGCTACTTCTACATCCGGACCCGGACTTTCTTTAAAGGGAGAGGCAATAGGTCTTGCCGTAATAACCGAAGTACCCCTGGTTATTATTGATGTACAGCGTGGAGGTCCGGCAACAGGTCTTCCCACAAAAACCGAACAGGCAGACCTGCTGCAGGCTTTATATGGAAGAAACGGTGAAAGCCCATGCATTGTCATTGCTGCCAGCACCCCGGCAAATTGTTTCAACTACGCTTTTACTGCAGCAAAACTGGCACTCGAACATATGACACCGGTAATAATGCTCTCTGACGGGTATCTTGCCAATGGTTCTGAGTTATGGCCAATCCCGGAGATGTCAGATCTTCCTGAAATCAAACCTCCCCTGCTGGAGGATAACCACCCTAATTATTATCCATATTTCAGGGATACGGAAAAACTAGCCAGATATTGGGCTTTGCCGGGACAGGAAGGTCTCAGACATCGTATCGGAGGGCTCGAAAAAGCTGATGTAACGGGTGAAGTATCCCAGGACCCCTTTAACCACCAGGTTATGGTAGAGATACGACAGGAGAAAGTGGACAGGGTGGCAAACTTTATCCCCAAACAGGAAATCTTTGGTGAAGAATCGGGAAATATTCTGGTCATTGGATGGGGGGGGACATGGGGCGCACTCTATTCAGCCGTAAAAGACCTCCAGGAAGAGGGAATATCCATTAGCCTCGCTCAGTTTAATTTTATTAATCCGCTGCCTTCAAATACCGGTGAAATATTGAAAAGCTTTAAATACAGGATTGTATGTGAGCTTAATCTCGGACAATTTGCTGCATACCTCAGGTCAAAATTCCCTCAGCATGAATTGTTACAGTATAACAAAGTCCAGGGACTGCCTTTTATGATATCAGAGTTAAAATATAAATTCAAAGAAATTCTTGAAAAATAATGTTATGACGATCTCCGCTGAAAATCAATTCAAATTGTCACCCGAAGATTATAAGGTTGAAGAACCGGTAAAATGGTGTGCAGGCTGTGGATCTCATGCGGTGTTGACTACGGTGAGAAATGCTCTTCCTGAAACAGGGGTAAAGAAGGAGAATGTGGTTTTTGTTTCCGGCATCGGCTGTTCATCCCGCTTTCCTTATTATATTAATACATACGGATTTCACAGCCTTCACGGGCGTGCAGCACCACTCGCTGCAGGTATCAAGATAGCCAACCCTGATCTGAGCGTCTGGATCGTTACAGGTGACGGGGATTCAATGGCTATCGGGGGAAACCACTTCATTCACATTATTCGCCGTAATATTGACGTTACATTACTTCTTTTTAACAATAAAATCTACGGACTTACCAAAGGGCAATATTCTCCTACCACCCCCAAAGGCAGTGTAACAAAAACATCGCCCGAAGGCACCATCGAGAATCCTTTCCGTCCGGGTGAACTGGTCATGGGATCACAGGGAACCTTCTTTGCCCGCGTGGTTGACACCGAACCTAAAATGATGAAGGAAGTGTTCATCCAGGCAGCCCGGCATAAAGGCACATCAGTGGTCGAAGTGCTGTCAAACTGTGTGATCTTTAATAACCAGGTGCACTCGGAAATAACAGGCAAAGATGTCAGGGATGATAACCAGATCTATCTTATTCACGGAAAACCGATGATATTTGGCAAAAACAGGGATAAAGGACTGATTATGCGTAATAATCACCTGGTAGTTGTGAAAATCGGAGAGAATGGTATCACCGAAAAAGACCTGCTCATCCATGATGCACTTGATCCGCGTAATTCCACACACTATAACCTTGTACGAATGACCCTTCCTCATTTTCCCGTGGCTATGGGAATCATCAGATCTGTCCGCTCTACCGTTTACGAAGATCTCCTGTATGAACAGATAAATACAGCGAGGGGAAGTTCCCCCGTGAAAAATATGGATGATTTGCTGAAAAGCGGGAATGTTTTTCATATCAACGGAACTTGAAGGGACAAAGGGGACGATACAGGGACGAAGGGGACAAAGGGGACAAAGGGGACGATACAGGGACGAAGGGGACGAAGGGGACGAAGGGACGATAGTTCCTTTTCCTGATCCCGTGATCCCGTGATCCCGTGGTCCCGTGATCCCGTGGTCCCGTGATCCCGTGATCCCGTGGTCCCGTGATCCCGTGATCCCGTGGTCCCGTGATCCCGTGATCCCTCTCTTGTCACCCGTCACATGTCACTTCTTAACCACGTAACCACTTAACCACTTTTTTCACTACCTTCGCCTAAAAATATTATCCCTGCTTATGTCAGATATTCCAAAATCGAAAATTGAAATTCAGAGACTTCTTGCAGAGAAAAAGGAAAGGCTTAAAGAACTGGCATGCATCAACCGCACTACCGAAATCCTGAAGGAAGGCAGGTCTGTTGAGGAAACACTCAGGCAGATAGTGCTTATACTGCCAAAAGCATGGCAATATCCGGATGATACGGTTGCCAGACTTAAGTTTGCCAAGGTGGGTTATATTACTCCCAACTTCAGGGAAACCCAGTGGAAACAGGCACAGACTTTCAGAACCATAGACGACAGGGGTGGATCTATAGAGATATTTTACCTCAGAGAGTTTGAAGAGGCATATGAAGGCCCTTTTCTTAAGGAGGAACGCGACCTTATAAATAACCTTGCCGGCATGATAGCTAACTATCTCAATGCCATGGAGGCCAGACGGATTCTAAGGAAATCAATGGAGCTCGATAAACTCAGGTCAGAAATATCGGAATTTCACCATGTAAAAGAAATAAGCAGCCGGAAGTTACTTCAGACCTTTCTGAACAACCAGAATGTCAACAGAGATATATATCATGATATGATGCCTTTTAAGGTGCGCGAAGTGTTGCTGGTAGCCACCCTTTATGACGCGTATACCGTGGAAAAAGAAGGCCGGTTCTCTGAACATATCCTGGGAGAACATTACCAGGCAAACCTTACTTCCATGCCCAGGGTTACAGGGGTATCTACCTACGACGAGGCCATGGAACAAATGAGTTCAAGGCATTTCGACCTGGTGATACTGATGATCGGGGCAGATAAAGAAACTCCCCTGGCCATTGCAAGATACGTTAAGGATAATTATCCCTACATAAAAATCAATGTTCTATTAAATAACAAACAGGAGCTCGCTTCTTTCAGGGAAAAAACTGCTGATCTGGGTTTATTTGACAAGTTGTTTGTCTGGAATGGTGACTCAAGGATCTTTTTCACCATGGTGAAACTTCTGGAAGATAAGGTAAATGTTGAAAACGATACTGAAATAGGCCTGGTGAAGGCTATCCTGCTTGTTGAAGATTCCGAACTGTATTATTCCCGCTACCTTCCGCTTCTCTATTCGAGTGTTTTTGAGCAGACAAGAAGAATAATGCTCGATCAGTCGACCGATGAATTATATAAAATCCTGAGATTACGTGCACGGCCTAAAGTGTTACTGGCTTCAAATTATGAGGAGGCTATTGAAATACTCGAAAAACATGGCGACTTCCTGCTTTGCCTGATCACCGATGTTATATTTCAGCGGGAAGGCAGATATGATGACCAGGCCGGATTCAGACTGGTGAAATATGCACGGGATAATTTCAAAACCCTGCCAACTATCATCCAGTCGTCTGACACGCAAAATTCAAGGATGGCTTTTGAATTAAAATCTATATTTATTAATAAAAATTCAGAAACCCTTCTTCAGGATATCAAAAGTTTCATTAGTCACCATCTGGGCTTTGGCAATTTCGAATACCGTGATCCGGGGGGAAGAAAAATCGCCGAAGCCAAATCTCTTAAGGAATTTGAAAAGCACATCGAAACAATACCCATTGAATCGCTCATATATCATGGGAAAAGAAATCATTTTTCGCTATGGCTGATGGCCCGTGGTGAAATCAAAATTGCGAAAATGATTTTTCCCGTGAAGGTTACGGATTTTAAAACTCCTCAGGAATTCCGGGATTATCTGAAGTATGTGATAAACAAATACCGTAATGAGTCCAACTCCGGTAAAATTGTGAACTTTGAGGAATCGGCCCTGTTGGATGAATCCAATATAGTAAGTCTGGGTACAGGTGCTCTCGGAGGAAAAGGAAGAGGCCTCGCATTCATTAATACGCTTATCTATAACCTCAACTTTTCTGAGCGTTTAACGGGAATAAACATAAGGAATCCAAAAACCTCGATTATCGGAACGGATGAGTTCGATCATTTTATTGAAAGAAACAACCTTATTGAAATTATCCATGGTAATTATGATTATACCGAGATCTGCGAAATATTCCTCCGCAGTGAACTTTCCTTCCATGTGGAAAAAAAGCTTAAAACATTACTTAATGTTTTGAAATGTCCTCTGGCCGTAAGATCTTCCAGTCTGCTTGAAGACAGTACCAACCAGCCTTTTTCCGGGGTCTTTGAAACATTCCTTCTTCCGAATAATCATCCTGACAGTAAAGTAAGGTATCAGCAACTGGCCGACGCTATCAGGCTGGTTTATGCTTCCATTTACACTCCTGAGGCGCGTGCCTATTTTGATATGATTAATTATAACATCGAGGATGAAAAAATGGCAGTGATCATACAGGAGGTCGTCGGGTACGAGTATGACGGTTATCTGTATCCTCATATCAGCGGCACGGCGCAGTCACATAATTATTATCCTGTAGCCCACATGAAACCTGAGGATGGATTCGCGCTGGCTGCCCTGGGATTAGGGCATTATGTTGTACATGGAGAGCGGTCCTACAGGTTCTCTCCAAGGTATCCCGACCTTGAAGTAAGTGCCCCAAAAACACTGATTAAAGAATCACAGCTTGAATTCATTGCCCTTGATCTGCATAAATCTGAAATCAATTTCAAAGAGGGAGGAGCAGAAGCAAGCCTGGTAAGAGTAAATATCGCTGAAGCTGAAAAACACGGAACGCTCACTCATCTGGCATCGGTTTATGATCCGGAGAACGACCGGCTGGAACCCGGGTTGTCAGTGAACGGTCCCAGAATTATCAACTTTTCCAATATCTTGAAATATAATTATTTACCGCTTGCAAAAACCCTGGAATTTATTCTCGATGTAGGAAAAGAAGCGATGGGAACTCCCATTGAAATTGAATATGCCCTCACACTTAGCAATGATCCTGCTGTGCCTCCTTCCTTCTACCTTTTACAAATAAAACCCCTGGTAGGAAACGCCGGGGAAGTTGCATTCAACCTGGATGAGATAGATAAACAGAAAATTATCATATTCTCTGAAAAAAGTATGGGTAACGGTATCATTGAAAATGTGACCGATATTATCTTTGTGAAAAGAGATGCGTTTGATAAAACGAAAACTAAAGAAATGGTGAAGGAAATTGATGAAATGAATAAACGCATATTATCCGAAGGAGGGAATTACATACTTATCGGACCAGGACGGTGGGGTACCAGAGACCCGTTTATCGGGATACCCGTCAACTGGATCAATATCTCCGCTGCACGGGTGATCATTGAGGTAAGCCTGGCCGACTTTCCGCTGGATGCATCCCTGGGGTCCCACTTTTTCCATAATGTGACATCTATGAATATAGGATATTTTTCCATTCAGTATAGTTCGAAAAAAGAGTTCATTGACTGGAATTTGCTGGAGCAGCAACAGGCAATATCGGAAGGTAAGTATTTTAAACATGTGCGTTTTACCAAACCGCTGAATGTGGTCATGGAAGGGAAAAAACAATATTCACTGGTATATATAGCATAAGATAACACTCTGTGTATCACTGTGTATCTTAGTGCTTCTCTGAAATAAAAATATAACACAGAGAGACACAGAGTAACACAGAGATACACAGAGAAATACAGAGGAACACAGAGAAATACAGAGAACTAACAAGGGCTTATGGAGAATTACAAACAGAAAACCGGCAGACTTGACAATCCTGTCATTGATTTCAGCATGACGGAATTTGAATTGCTGATGCAGAAAAGGATCAGACAGGTCCTTATCATCAGCAGCAATTACGATTTCTTTATGCTGGAAGAAGACGGCAGAATTGATGAGCAGATATATAACGAGTATTTTTCACTAAACCTCAGTAATCCTCCCCGTTTTATTAAAGCCGGCACTTCAAGGGAAGCATTTGAAGCCCTGGAGACAGGTAATATAGACCTCATCATTGAAATGCTGAATATCAGAGATGCAGATACCTTTCAACTGGCAAATCAGATTAAGGATAAATATAAAGAAATACCTATTGTTGTCCTTACGCACTTTAACAGGGAAGTGTCATTACGTCTTCAGAATGAAGATATGAGAGCTATTGATCACGTTTTTTGCTGGCTTGGTAATACTAACCTGTTGCTTGCCATTATTAAGCTTATTGAAGACCGGATGAATGTTGAAAATGATGTGGAAGAAGTTGGAGTTCAGGCCGTACTACTCATTGAAGATTCAATAAGATACACATCTGTTTATCTTCCTTTACTATATAATATCATTCTGAAACAATCCAGGGATTTCGCAAAGGAAGCTTTAAATCAGCATCAGAAAAACCTCAGAATGAGAGGCAGGCCTAAAATACTTCTGGCAAAGACATATGATGAAGCCTGGACTATCTATAACCGCTACAAGCATAATTTGCTGGGAATAATTTCTGATATCAGTTTTAAAATAAATGACACAGATGATCAAAAACCTCAGGCAGGATTAAAGTTTTGCAGGCTCGTTAAGGAAGAAGATCCTAATATGCCGTTTCTCTTACAATCGTCTGATATCAGTAATGAAAAATATGCCCGGCAGTTTGGAGCCGGATTTGTTTATAAATATTCCAAAACTCTTTCCCTGGATGTGCAAAGATATATGTTTCAGCATTTTGGCTTCGGGGAGTTTGTCTTTAAGGATCCGCAGACAGGGGAAGAAATCGCCAGGGCAGCTGACTTGCCTGCATTACAGCAAATTATTCTAAAGATCCCTGAATCGGTAATAGCATACCATTCATCCCGAAATGACTTTAGCAAATGGCTGAATGCCAGAGCCTTGTTTCCAATAGCGAATCTTATAAAATATCTCAGGAATGAAGACTTTAATAATATAGATGAAGTCAGATCATATATTTTCGAAGCTATTGCAAGTTTCCGTATAAGTAAAAGAAAAGGTATCATTGCCAAGTTCGATAAGAACAATTTCGATGAATATTTTACATTTACAAGAATAGGAGAAGGTTCCATTGGAGGAAAGGCAAGAGGGTTGGCTTTTATAAATATGATGATCAAGAACTTTTCCCTATCCGATAAATATGAGGACGTGATCATTACTGTGCCCAGAACGGTCGTTCTGAGCACTGATATTTTTGATGAATTTCTCGAGATGAATGATCTGTATAAAGTTGCATTCTCTGATATGAGCGATGAAGAAATACTGAATCATTTTGTAAATGCCAAATTACCCGGCTGGCTCCACCAGGACCTTTACGCATTTGTTTCCATCGTTAAAAATCCGATTGCCATACGTTCTTCTTCAAAACTGGAAGATTCTTATTTTCAGCCATTTGCCGGGATATATTCAACCTATATGATACCGCTGGCAGAATCGGATCATGCACTTACCATGCGAATGCTGACCAGTGCCATTAAAAGTGTTTATGCTTCGGTATTTTATAAATCGAGTAAAGCTTATATGGCTGCTACTTCAAATATACTCGACGAGGAAAAAATGGGAGTTATTTTACAGGAGGTATGTGGGTCGAAATACGGAGACCGCTACTATCCAACATTTAGTGGTGTGGCAAGAAGTATAAATTTCTATCCCATTAAACCTGAAAAACCTGAGGACGGAATTGCTAATGTAGCCTTTGGTCTGGGTAAATATATTGTTGATGGCGGACTTTCCCTTCGTTTTTCCCCCGCCTTTCCTAAAAAAGTATTGCAACTGTCGTCTACCGACATGATCCTGAGAGACACCCAGAAATATTTCTACTCACTCGACCTGTCGAGCGAAAGTTTTGTTACTTCAACGGATGACAGTATGAATCTTTTTCGTTTAAAGATCAGCGATGCTGAAAAGGACAATTCTCTCAGAAATATTGTTTCTGTATATGATTACGAAAATAACCTTATCCGTGACGGTAATACCTATAGTGGCAAAAAAGTTGTTACATTCTCTCCCATTCTTAATCACAATGTTTTTCCTCTGGCTGACATTCTTAAGGAACTGCTGGAAATAGGGCAAAAAGAGATGAATGTCCCGATTGAAATTGAATTTGCAGTGAATCTGAATGTGCCGGAGGGAAGTCCCAATATTTTCAGTTTCCTCCAGATCAGGCCTATTGTAACCAGTGAACAGGGTATGATGGTTAAAATTGGCAATATAAAAAATGAGGAAGTTATCATCCTTTCCCATTCAGCCCTTGGGAATGGCATATTTAAAAATATACATGATTTTATTTATATCAGACCGGAGTCTTTTAATCCTTCCAAAACCGCAGAGACAGGCAGAAGACTGGAAAGCCTCAATAAAATGATGAAGGAAGAAAAACGTAATTATATACTTGTCGGGCCAGGCAGGTGGGGCTCTTCCGACCCGTGGCTGGGAATACCTATTAAATGGCCGCAGATATCGGAAGCAAAGATCATTATCGAATCGGGACTTGAAAATTACCGTATTGACCCGAGCCAGGGAACACACTTCTTTCAGAATCTCACCTCTTTTGGTGTCGGGTATATGACCATCAATCCCTTCATTAATGACGGAATATATGATTTAAACTACCTGAATGAGATGCAACCGGTCTCCGAAGATGAGTTTATCCGTCATGTGCACTTTGACCGCCCGCTGAAGATCATGATCGACGGCAGGACGAATACGGGGGTGGTGTTTAAGGAGGGGGTTTGAATGATTTAAACAGGACAGGGTAACTTACTATTATTAATGTGCCCGGATCGGGTGTTTTTTGTATTCTCTGTTAATAGAGTTTAAGTACGGCGTAATTCCCTCTGGCATACCTTTATACAGGAAGAGGATTCAATTAATTATTTTCCCCGATACTTTTCAATATTGACGGGAAACTCATCGCAGTTATTTTCAATTGTTATTATAAATTACACGGTTATCATGAAAATTTTATGTTAAAATAGTGTAATAACTTGGTAATTTTCTGGTTAAATAGAAATTAATTTTTGCTTTAATTTGAGTAATTACTTAGGTGTAATAATTTCTTTATCTTTTTTTAACATCAATAGTTCGTTAAACCAATATTAAACACAATGGCACATTGCGCAAAGGGTTAATTAATTACAACATGTATCGTATAAGGCCGAATTGTTAAAATATTTATTATCAGCGTGATAAAAACATGGCGAATGATTTGTAACCTAATGGTAGTTTTTATTTAAGTTTAACTAATACGTGAAATTCTATGACAATCATTGACTGGATAGTTTTAGGATTATTTTTTGTCCTCCTTGTAATGATAATTTGGTGGGCACTCCGACAGAAGGAAGAAACTTCTGCTGATTATTTTCTTGCTGGCAGAAATGCCGGGTGGTTTGTTATCGGGGCCTCTCTTTTTGCCTCAAACATTGGTTCTGAACATCTTGTTGGTTTGGCAGGTTCTGGAGCAGAGACTGGTATGGCTTATGCACATTATGAAATGCAGGCATGGCTGTCACTCGTTCTTGGTTGGGTTTTTGTGCCTTTTTATGCCCGAAGCAATGTTTTTACTATGCCGGAATTTCTTGAGAAACGTTATGATTCGGCTTCCAGAAATTTTCTCTCAATAATTTCTCTGGTAAGTTATGTGCTTACAAAAGTAGCTGTGACAGTTTATGCCGGTGGTATTGTGTTCAAGCAGGTATTTGGAATTGAAGAATGGCTGGGAATAGATTTTTTCTGGATCGGTGCTGTAGGCCTGGTTGTTATTACCGGAATATATACTGTATTAGGAGGCATGAAAGCTGTTTTATATACTTCCGTCATTCAAATGCCCGTGTTACTGATAGGCTCGATAGTCATTCTTATTTTCGGCTTAAGAGAATTGGGAGGTTGGAATGAAATGATGGAAATTTGCGGTGCTACTCTAACAGAGCACGGTGATTCAATGACAAGTCTTATCCGCTCTCACAAGGACCCGGATGTCCCTTGGACGGGAATTATACTTGGTGCAGCAATTGCAGGATTCTGGTATCATTGCACGGATCAGTATATTGTGCAGAGAGTTCTTTCCGGGAGAGATCAGCAACAGGCTCGCAGGGGGGCTATTTTTGGTGCATATCTGAAGCTTTCACCGGTATTTATCTTTCTGATTCCCGGTATGATTGCTTATGCTCTAAACACAAAAGGGCTTCTTGAAATGAACAATTCGGATGAGGCCTTCTCTGCTTTGGTTACCGATATATTGCCAATAGGCCTCAAGGGTCTGGTTATAGGTGGAATGATAGCGGCTTTGATGAGTTCACTAGCTTCCCTGTTTAATTCTTCCGCCATCTTATTTACTAAAGATTTTTATCAAAAATTCCGACCTGATAGTTCGGAAAAGCACCTTGTAAGAGTTGGGCGTATAGCTACAACAGTTATTGTTATTCTTGGAGTTCTATGGATACCTGTGATGCGCAGTATTGGCCAGGTACTTTATGCATATTTGCAGGATGTTCAATCTCTCCTTGCACCTGGAATTGCTTCAGTTTTTCTTCTTGGTGTGTTTTGGAAACGTGCCACACCGGCAGCCGGATTTGCAGGACTTACTGCAGGATTCATACTAGGCATGACCCGTCTGGGTATGAATATATTTTCATCCTCGATCAGTCCTGATAGTTTTATGTTTAAACTCATTCTTTCACACAACTGGTTGCACTACTCGATATACCTGTTCTTCATCTGTGTTCTCGTAATTGTTATTGTTAGTTTCTTAACAAAACCGGCAGATCAAACAAAAATAGCAGGGTTGACCTTCGGTTCAGCCACTCCTGAACAAAAGGCAGAAACAAGAGCAAGCTGGAACAAGTGGGATGTAATTAATACAATCATAATAATCAGTGCAGTGATTATGTTCTACATATATTTCTGGTAGAAATTACCTTGTGAAAATAAATCATTCAGATTTCGCAGATAATAGCATTAATAATTAATGTGTTATTAATATTATTTGTAAGTGCGGAACTTTATTAAATAAAAGCAATGGATGTTTTATGTTAAAATAGTGTAGCAACTGGTTAATTTACTCTTTGAATAGCAGTTGATTAATTATTTTATTTATCTTTTATTTAGTAACATTCTTTTTATCTTTTTTAATTATGCCTAAAAATCAAATACGGGTGGCTCTGATTGGGCACCAATTTATGGGAGTTGCACACTCCAATGCATATCGAAATGCAACAATGTGGACAGACAGTCCGGTAAAGGTTATTATGAAATGTGTATGTGCCAATGATTCAATGAGTAATTTAAGAGCATTTGCTGATAAATATGGATGGGAAGAATGTGAGACAGACTGGCATAAAGTGGTAAAGCGTGATGATATTGATCTTATAAGTATAGCTACTCCAAATTTTCTTCACAGGGATATTGCAATAGAGGCAGCCAGGAATGGGAAACATGTTTTATGTGAAAAACCCTTATCAAATAATCTTGAGGAATCAAAAGAAATGCTGGAAGCGGTAAATACATCTGGTGTACGGCATTGTTGTGGTTTTTCATACCGGTTCACACCTTCATTGGCACTTGCACGCCAATTGGTTCAGGAAGGGAGAATAGGGCGCATCTATCATGTTTTTGTAAGGTATGCCCAGGATTGGATCATAGATCCAAACTTTGCCATGGTATGGCGCTTTGACAAAAAACTTTGCGGTTCAGGTCCTTTGGGCGACCTGAGTGCACATTCTGTTGATGCTATACGCTTTGTGACTGGATTAAAGTTTAAAGAAGTTTGTGGAAATCTTCAGACACTGATTAAAGAGAGGCCATTACGAAGTGATGATCCTGAAGGACCTAAAGGTGAAGTTACAGTGGATGATGTTACCCAGTTTCTGGTGAACTTTGAGGGAGGAACAACAGGTTGTTTTGAATCCACACGACTTGCTACTGGTCGTCATAATTGCAATACACTTGAGATAAACGGAGAAAAAGGATCAATATACTGGAGCTTCGAAGACCAGAATTTCCTCTTGTTTTATGATAATCAGCTTCCTGCAAATGAAAGAGGTTTCAGAAGAATAAATGTAACTCATGATGTGCATCCATATAAAGGGGGCTGGTGGCCACAAGGACATAGTATCGGCTATGCAGACCTTTTTGTCATTGAGGTAGCTGAATTTATCCGCTCAATTGCAGAAAACTCAACCTTTAGTCCTGATTTCAGAGATGGATATATATGCCAGGAAATACTCGAAGCTGTTGAAAAATCTGCTAATAAACGTTCCTGGGTGGGATTGTAATGCCTTTACAGGTGATTACAAAGGATTAAACTTAATACTAATTCTAAAATATTATTAAACATAAAAACAATTATATTATGGCTGGAGAATTCAGATTTACATTTGGACCGTGGAATATACACGAGGGAGCTGATCCTTTTGGTCCCACAGTCCGCAAACCAATAGAGTTTGGCAAAAAGATAGCTGTTTATAAAAAGCTGGGATTTGACGGGGTACAGTTTCATGATGATGACGCTGTGCCGGATATGAATGATCTGAAACCTGATCAGATCATAAAGAAAGCAAAAGAGGTTAAAAAATTACTGGATGATAACGGGCTGGAGGCCGAATTTGTAGCCCCGCGGCTCTGGGAAGATCCACGTACGATCGACGGTGGATATACCTCAAATGATCCTTCCTGCAGGTCATATGCAATCGACAGGAGTAAACGCTCCATAGATATTGCCAATGCGCTTGGTACCGATTTACTTGTTTTGTGGCTGGCAAGGGAGGGAACATATATACGGGAAGCAAAAGACAGTAAGATAGCTACAGGAATGATCGTTGATGCAATTAACCGGATGCTTGAGCATGATCCGAATATCAGGGTTTGTATCGAACCAAAACCTAATGAGCCTATGGATCATACTTATATTCCTACTACCGGTCATGCCATAGCCCTGGCATTACTGTGTGTTGACCCAAAACGCGTTGGGGTGAACATAGAAAGCGCCCATGCAATCCTTGCAGGACTTGATCCTTCGGACGAGATGGGGTTTGCCCTTTCTTTTAATAAATTATGGACAGTTCACCTTAATGATCAGAACGGCTTAAAGTTCGACCAGGATAAAACATTCGGTTCGGTGGATCTGCGCAGGGCTTTTAACCAGGTAAGAATTCTTGATAAACATGACTATGGAAAAAATGGTGAATGGGTAGGCCTGGATGTAAAAGCCGTAAGAACACAAAAGGATGGTGAAGCTACAAAGCATTTAAGCAACAGCCGGGAAATATTTTTAAAACTGCTGGAAATAAGCAGAAGCCTGAATGAATCCTTTATTGAGAAATGCAGGAAAGAAAGAAATTATGAAGAGCTGGATCTTTATATCATGACGTCTTTGCTAAAAGGATAAAGGATTTAAATAGGTAATTAGTTTTCCCGAATGCATAAAATACACGTAAAAGTGTTATTACTACAGTACGTCATATTTTTATATTGCGCTGATAATGAGTATTATAACAATCCATACTCGCATCGCTTATGTTGCTAAAAATCAGCATTTTATACCTGTGTGTGTTATTTTAATTTAACGAATTACTATTAAAAAAAATAATTAATACTAAAAAAATAAACAATTTTAAAATTCAATTATTATGTCACAAAAACATAAACTGGCAATTGAAGGAGGAGAAAAAGCAAAAACTACTCCTAATATACCTATGTATCCTGGCGGGTTGGAAATTGGTGAGGAAGAAAAATCTGCTGTTATGCAGGTACTTGATGATAAATATCTTTTTCGCTATTATGGTCCTTCCAATGTAGAATCGAAGGTTAAATTATTTGAAGAAGAATTTTCCAATAAAATGGGTGTTAAATATACACTGGCGGTTAATTCCTGTACTTCTGCATTAATTAGTTCCTTGGTTGCATTAGGTATTGGTCCGGGGGATGAGGTTATTGTTCCCGGGTATACTTTCTTTGCTTCCTGTGCTTCGGTAATATCAGCCAAAGCAATTCCTGTTATTGCAGAAGTTGATGATAGTCTGACCCTTGATCCTGTGGATGTGGAGAAGAAAATCACCCCTCGTACCAGGGCAATTATTGTGGTTCACATGAGGGGAGCTCCCTGCGATCTGACTAAGATCATAGATATTGCTAAAAGACATAATCTTAAAATTATAGAAGATACTGCCCAGGCTGTCGGAGGCACTTATAAAGGAAAAAGACTTGGTAGTTTTGGTGATCTTGGTGCATTCAGTTTTCAGTATCATAAAATAATTACTGCAGGGGAAGGAGGCGCAGTAGCTACCGATGATGAACTTCTTTATGAAAGAGCCATGTCTTATCATGATACTGCTGCCTGCTGGAGGCCTGGTGGCCCGGAAAAAAGGTTTGTTAAAGCACGTTATAATGGAGAACTCTTTCCGGGTGTAAATTACAGGATGAACGAAATATCCGGAGCCATTCTGAGAGTTCAACTTACACGGTTGGATAACCTGATCTCTGGAATGAAACATAATAAATCCCGGATAAAAGAGGCTATTAAAAATATTAAGGGGCTTGAATTCAGGAGATTAAATGATGAGGAAGGAGACACTGGACTGGTTCTGATCTGTTATCTGCCAGACTCTGACATAACCGGTAAATTTGCTGATGCTCTTAAAGCAGAAGGTATTGCCGCATCATCCATGCACAATAAGAGTGTCCCTGACTGGCATGTTTATAATCACTGGGAAATGATCCTGAAAAAATGGACTGCGACTGCTGAAGGTTGTCCGTATACATGTCCCTATTATATAAATAAGGGTGGAAATGTTCAATATAGTCCTGACATGAATCCAAAAACATTACACTATCTTCAAAGATCAGTTCATGTGGATATCCCACCACAAATGACTGATGCAGATTGCGATATGATTGCAGAGGGATTTCATAAAGTTGCAAATGCTTATTTATAATAAGGAGGAATTATTATGCTAAAAATAGATGTTTGTATAGAGCCCTTTTTTGTAGGAACAGAAACAACTGAAAAAATCAGAAATGTAAAAAAACTGGGCATAGATGCGATTGAATTTTGGTTCTGGGATCATGAATTTGATGGTCAGAACCTGATCCCAAACAAAAAGAATATTCAGAAAATTGCATCAGTAAGTAAATTCTTAAATGTCACAATTAATGATATTGTAGTGAACTCACCTGACGGTTCAATCGGAGGATTTCTTACCAGGGATGAGGACAGGGAAAAATATCTTGAACGGTTAAAAGAAACCATTGATATTGCGCATAAACTTGATTGTAAAAAGCTTATTACCTGTACAGGGAATGAAGTTACAGGGGTTAATTTTAAGGAGCAATATGACAGCGTTGTTAAAACATTAAGAAAAGCTGCTGAAATAGCCCAAAAGGAGGGAATTACCCTGGTACTTGAAGCCCTTAACTCACCTATAGATCATCCGGGATACTTTCTAACTTCATCCAAAATTGGTTTTGATATCGTGAAGGAAGTTAATAATCCTGCGCTGAGATTACTTTACGATATATATCATATGCAGGTAATGGGAGAGGATCATGTTGATGCTATAAGCAATAATATTTCGCTGATAGGACATTTTCATGCGGCCGGAGTTCCTGGAAGGAATGAGATTTATTCAGGTGAAATTGACTATCCCTCAATTTTTTCAATGATAGATAATTCAGGATATGATGGATATGTTGGACTCGAATATTGGCCAAAAGAAGAGGAAAATTCTTCCTTATTAAAAACATTAGACTATATAAGAAACATATAACATTAACTTACAGATATCATGAAAATCATCAGCATCTATAAAATCATTTGTATTTTAACTGTTCTTTTATATAGCTGCCAAAATTCAAATGAATATTCTGGTAATAAAATACAGAATTCAGTGAGAAAAACCCATATACTGTCTGATAACTGGAAGTTTCAGATTGACATAAGAGACATCGGTGAGAAAGGAAAGTGGTTTGATTTAGATAACTATAATTGGGCCACCGTAAAAGTTCCTCAGGCATGGAACGGTATTGATCAGGCTTTATGGCAGTATCAGGGTATAGGCTGGTATTCAACTACTATTAAACCTGAACATTTCAATCCATCCGGAAAGGTGATAATTCATTTCGGACGTGTGATGATCTTTAGTAAAATATGGATAAACGGGGAATTTGTCGGAGAGAATAATGTCGGTTACCTGCCGTTTACTTTTGATATTACAGAATATCTTAAGCCCGGGGAGGATAATCATCTGGTTATGAGAGTAGATAACAGACCCAGAATAGAGTGGATACCAGCTTCAGAACAGATTGAATGGATACAATATGGTGGCATCCTGGAACCGGTTAAGATTATAAGTTCTTCTCATCTTTATATCAATGATATTATTGTAAGAACAGTACCCGAGAATAAAGGCGCTCAGATAGATTGTGACATCGAGATTTCAAATGAAACTAATAATGATGAGGAATTGGAATTAAATGTTGCTATTGCTCTTGAATCAGAGGTTATTAGAAAAATTCAAACGGTTCAGTGCAAATCAAATGGTATTGAGAATGTAAATATCAGTTTTGATCTTGAAAAAGCTGAACTCTGGTCTCCTGATACCCCGGTATTGTACACAATAAATGCTCAGCTTTCAAATAAGAACGAAAAAATTGATGATTATGCAGATCGCTTTGGTATCAGAGAAGTAAGAGCAGAGGGCACATCAATCCTTTTAAATGGAGAACCTGTCATTATTAAAGGAACGCACCGTTACGATGATTATGGTAAATATGGCCCGACCCCTCCTGTACAGGTTATCAGGGATGAACTGGAACTAATGAAAAGCATTGGGATTAATACGATACGTACTCATTATCCTGCTTCACCTGAGGTATTGGATTTATACGATGAATATGGATTTTTAATGTTCGAAGAAATACCGATTAACTGGTGGGGGCAGGATTGGTTTAAGGGAATGAGATCCATCGGGGGAGTAAAAGAACAAAGCCTTGACATTCTGGAACAAGCCAAATCGTTCTTAACCGAAATGATCGCCAGAGATAAAAATCACCCATGTATTATAGCGTGGAGCATGGCAAATGAAAGTGCTACGGATAATGAAATTGGAATAACAGTAATGAGGGAACTTTTAAAACTATCAAAAGTACTTGACCCTACACGACTTGCAACTTTTGTTGCTGCTGATAATCCATTAAAACATCTCGGTTTTGATGAAGCAGATATTGTATGTTTTAACAGATATGTTATTTGTGATTATATAAACCAGCTGGATTCTGTTGCATATATGGCCCTTTCCAAAGATCTTCAGCTTTATCGCAATACTTTTCCGGATCAACCCATAGTAATAACTGAATTTGGCCGTCAGGGTATTAAAGGTTTAAGGGGAGATAATTTTTATACAGAAGACTATCAGGCTGCATATGTAGAAAGTATCTGGAAAGCCATAGAAGAAAATCCTACCATATCAGGCGGAATTTTATGGTCATGGGCTGATTATTATCATCAACTCAATTTTACTTTACGAACAAGTTATAATTTTTATGGAGTAAGCACTGCCAGCTATGGGCCTTATGGAGTGGTTACAAGGGATGGAGAACCTAAAAAATCTCTCGCTTCATTAGCTCGCATGTATGGAGGCACTGTTCCCGAAAAATGAAAAATGAGTCTGCTCCGGATATATTTTGCCACGAAATCAAGTTTAGATTGCTTGATGTATCGGGGTTTAAACTGGCATGATTGTTGGGCATATTATAAAACCAGCGGTTTTTGCTATTGTATTTCATTATCTGTACTAAAAAATACAGAATAATAAAATTTCATGAAAGTGAGGAAGTCATCGATTTCAAGACGTAGTTTTATGAGGCGGATGGCTACAGGAGCAATGTCTGTTTCAATTCTGAATTCCTGTGATTGGGAAGATGATGATTTTGAAGAAATTGAGCAACCTGAAAATTCTCTTCCTAAATTTTTTGATTGCAATAAGTATATAGGTGCCGGTTTCCCTGATAAACCTGATTATCCTGGTATAACCGACCTTCTTGCCGATATGGACCGTTTAGGCATTGATCGCGCTGTGGTATGGCATACCGCTGCCCGTGATCCTTATCCTATGTCGGGAAATGAACAATTATTACAGGAAATAATAAATGCCGGTGCACAGGACAGGATCATCCCATCGTTTAATGTTGCTCCTTCAATAAAGAATAGCTCCGCTGTTATGGATCAACTTCTTGAACATGTTAAAACAAATCAGATAAGGGCTTTTCACTTTTTCCCGAAAGAACTTGGCTGGCCGACATTGCAGGATATTGTGCCTATATTCAGATCAATACGTTCCTATAATCCTGTACTCTTTTTAAATTGCTTTCAGAGCCTTGGAAATCCGGAAAGTATTTTAAATTTTTCAAATGAATTACCCGAAGTGTCCATTGTTTTAACCAATGCAATACATTCTCATTACAGCAAAATATATGAGTTATTGGGAGCACGTTCAAACATCTTTGTAGACACTTCCTTTTTACATACTTATAGGATTATTGAATATCTTATCAGCAGGTATGGGAAAGAACGACTTGTTTTTGGTACCGGCTATAAGTCAAATAACGGCGCTTCAATTGCTGCACTGGCACATTCAGATATAAGTTCAGAAAATACCCGGTTAATCGCACATGGAAACCTGGAGAAATTATTAGGAATTAAAACACCACTTAAAGGGTATAATCCTGTTAACGGAGATCGTTACTGGCATAAACTGTTACGAAAAGAAAAAATAGGCCCTGAAATTTACGATGCACATGTACATATTAGCAGAAGGATAATGCAACAATGGATTGACTATGATAAGACTGACCTGCCGGCACATATTGGACATGCACTAAAATATATGGATTCTGTCGGAGTAAATGCATTGTTTGTTGCCGAATATACATTTTACTCTCCTGATACATTGATTGGTAAAACATACCTGGAAGAGAACCTGAGTCCTTACGGTGACCGGTTTCGGGGTTATTTGTCAGCCCTTGCCTTTACTCCTGATTACAAAGATAAAATGATCCCCCGCCTGGATGAAATATTTTCACGGCCATATTATATTGGCTTCAAAATGCATAATGATAACTGGAAAATTCCGTTAACCGATCCTTGTTTTATTCCTATGTGGGAGTATGCTGATCTTCATAATCTGCCCATTCTTTTACATACCTGGAATACAGATATGAATGCACCCAAAATGTTACAGGAAATTGTACCCGGATACCCAAATGCCCAATTTCTGCTTGGACATGCAGGTAATACCGATCGCCCTGATGCAATACAACTGGCACTTGAAAATCCAAATGTTTACCTGGAATGGTGTGGCAGCTTTATTGATCCTGCTGACTGGCGTGATGCAATCAATGTTCTGGGGAATGATCGTATTCTTTACGGCAGTGATGCAATATCCTGGGAGCCAATGTGGGGACATAACCCGATATGGGAGTTGGGACGGTTGTTATCACTTGATGTTCCTGATGAAACTCTGACTCCCATTTTAGGGGCGAATATGTCAAATATACTTGCAAAACGGAAGTAGAATTACAGGAAGCTGCAATCCTGAAAATCACAGTTTAAGAAAATATTACAGAATGAAAAAGAATCCTATTCACAGAAGAGACTTTATTAAAAGTCTTTCAACAGGTATTCTTCCTGTTGCACTTGTCCCATCCTGCACCTGGATAAAAAATCGCAACGAAAACCAGACCGGAGTTGCATTTCTCCCAAAACTGTTTGACTGTAATAAGTATCTTGGACCTGGTTTTCCAAAAATTCCTGACTACCCTAATGTTTCAGATCTGCTGGAGCATATGGACAGGTTGAATATTGATAGGACCGTAACATGGCACACCAGCGCCAAAGAAAACAACCCCATGCCAGGGAATGAACAGTTAATTAAAGAAATTGAATCAGCAGGTGCAAAGGATCGGATTATTCCTTCTTTTATCCTCTCCCCTGTAATAAAAGAGGATTCTGATGTAATGAGCATGTTCGTGAATCTTGTAAAAAGCCATAATATACATGCATTTCACTTTTTACCCGGAAACTTCGGATGGACTTTGCCTGATGTAGTCCCTGTTATTCAGGAGATCCGTAATGATAATCCGATACTTTTCCTTAACGCTTTCCAGAGTCTGGGCAAGATTGAAGATATAATATATTTTGCTCAGGAATTCAGGGAAGTATCGATTGTTATTACAGATACATTCCATGCGCATTACTCCAGATTATTTGAGATGATGGAGAAATGTACGAATATTTATGCAGAGACATCCTTTCTTCATTCATACAGGGTTATAGAAAATATAATAAAAAGATTTGGTAAAGAACGTCTGATCTTTGGTACCGGTTATAAATCAAATAACGGGGCCGCTATTGCAGCCCTGGCACATGCTGAGATTGATTCTGAAACAGCACAATTGATTGCACATGGCAACCTCGAACGATTATTAAAAATTGAAAATCCATTAACGGGTTTTAATTCAGTTACCGGAGACAGGCTATGGAATCGTTTATTACGAAAGGAACAGCTTGGCGTGGATATTCTTGATGCACACACCCATCACACCCGTACAATTGCCAAATGGGTTGATTATGATCCTGCTGATTACGAAGGGCATGTAAAGCATTCTCTAAAATCAATGGATTGTTTGGGAGTATCAACTATGTTTATTGCTGAACATATATTTTATCCCCCTGATTCTCAGGAAGGACTGACATATATGGAAGAACATATGAAACCTTATGGCGACCGGTTTCGGGGTTATCTTTGTGCGCTGGCGTTTACTTCTGAATACAAAGAAAAAATGATCCCCCGCCTTGATGAAATATTTTCAAGACCCTATTACATTGGTTTTAAGACACATAATGATCATTGGAAAATTCCGGTAACTGATCCTTGTTTCACTCCTATGTGGGAATATGCCAATGCTCACGGATTAACGATTCTTTTACATACATGGAATACTAAATATAATGCGCCTAAAATGCTTAAGGATATAGTAGCCCGTTACCCTAATGCAATATTTCTCATTGGTCATTCCGGCAATACGGATCGCCCTGATGCTGAAGAATTAGCGTATGAAAATCCAAATGTTTTCCTGGAATGGTGCGGGAGCTTCCTGAATCCTGCCGACTGGCGTGAAACCCTGAATCGTTTGGGAAACACACGTCTTGTCTATGGCAGTGATGGAGTTTCCTGGGAAGACAGATGGGGTCATAACCCTGCCTGGGAAATGGGCCGGTTACTTTCAATGGATATCCCTGATGAAACCCTCATTCCTGTATTAGGGAAAAATATGCGTGATATTCTTTCCCAGAGACGATAAAATAAAAACACCTTAAATTATTATCCTTTTTTTAGATCCCGGTTTCACAATGTTAAGATAGTGTAACTACTGGTTAATTTAAGCTTTGACTGAATATTCATAATCCGTTAACTTTCGTTGATTCAATAAGCGTAAACCGAAAAGCTTAATTACATAAATGTAAGAAAAAAGAGTAGGTATAATCTAAATCCTTTGTGTATGAAAAATATTTACCTGATTCTATTGTTGCTATTTTCAGTTCTTACCCTGCACTCTCAGGATTATTTACTGAGTTTTACTGCTTCCGGCGCAAGTTCTGAGGTCGGAACTGTTGAAATTGAGAATCTTACTACGGGGACTACACTTACTGTTAGCGGACAGGACATTCTCAGGCTCGGAGCGCCGGGTGTAGGTGTAAATACTTTACGGGCTGGCAATAAAGATATATTTGTATATCCAAATCCTGTTGAGGATGGTAATGCGAAAATCGAATTTACTTCTTCTGTTTCAGGAAAAATAAGTGTTGAGGTGTATGATATTACTGGCAGGATCATAGTTTATCAATCGCATGATGCCATTGCAGGGAAGCATACTTTTTTATTATCTGATCTGAATAAAGGATTATATGCTGTAAGGATTAACACACAAGAAGAATATTTTACAGGCACTGTAATTTTCTTAAAAGAAAATCAGGGTCAGCCACAACTCAGATTTTTTGGCAGTGCACCAGAATCCCAAATGAACAGTAAACTCAAATCAGCCCAGGAAACAGTTATTATGACTTATGCCGAAGGTGATTTGCTATTATTAAAAGGTATATCCGGAAATTATAGCAGAATAGTAACTATGGTGGCCACAGGAAATGCCCAGGTTAATTTCGAATTTGTTGCATGTACTGATGGTGACGGGAATCATTATCCTGTCGTTACAATTGATAATGTGACCTGGATGGCTGAAAATCTTAAAACAACAAAATACAATGATCAGACTCCAATTGATTTAGTGACGGATGAAACTGCATGGGGTGCGTTAACGACACCGGCATATTGTTATTATCTGAATGATGATTCCTATAAGAATATTTATGGAGCATTATATAATTGGGCAGCAGCAAATACAGGCAAATTATGTCCAACCGGATGGCATGTTTCAACTTTGACCGATTATAATTCTTTAATCACAGGCACAACAACTGTGAAGAGCACTGCCGGAGGGGAATTAAAAAGTAAAAGGACCGATCCGGCCGAACACCCGAGATGGAATAGTCCAAATAAAGCTGCTACCAACTCTGTAGGGTTTACATCCCTTCCCGGAGGACATAGAGTATGGAACGGAACTTTTTCTCAGGTTGGGCAAAAACACTTTATGTGGACAACTGACGTGGATGAATCTAATAATGCCAAGGCATGGTATTTCAATACCTATTATGAGGAAGGATGGCTGGGGCTATTCCCCTTAAGTAAACTTTATGGAATGTCAATCCGCTGTGTAAAGAATGTTTCAGAATAGGGAATGTTTATTATGATCATTGAAAATTATAATGAGAGCTGGTATCTATTTTACCAGCTTTTTTTTTAAAAATATTTTTCAATAGGGCGTTGGAGACCTTTTTGTTAAAAAAGAGTTATAAGCGGGTAAAATATTATTTGATGAAAAGGTTTAATTCTAATATTTTTATTACTTGCAAGGTGTAATTTTAATTTTAATCTTATAAAAGCTTTGAATTACAGCGCAATATAAAAACATAACGAATTATTGAGTGAATAAAAATGAAAATATTCAAAATATTATGAGATCGAGAATGGAATGCTGTAATAAATTTATTAAACCCGGATCGCAGTCATTAAAAGGCAGATTGTCAGGTTATCCCTTGCTTAAATCATACCTTGCACTTGCCCCTGTAGCGCTGGTTGTCAATGCATGTGAAAAAGAGCCTCCTGAGATTAAGGCTGATGGGCCTAATATCCTTTTTATTTATACAGATGATCAGAGTCAGCGAACTTTAAGCTGTTATAATGATGAAAATGCATGGTCATGGGTTCAGACACCGAATATTGACCGGCTGGCAGCCGAAGGGGTGAGGTTTACCAATGCCTATGGTGCTTCATGGAGTGCTCCCAGCAGGGCATGTTTACTTTCAGGCTTAATGCAGCATGCAATTCCAGGTATGAAATTGTATCAGAACCGTGACCTGAGTCGTCCCTGGGCATGTATCGGAGATGGTTATGATCCGGAAGTTACACCTTTTTGGCCTGTTGATCTGAGGAAAGCAGGATATTATACTGCCATGATCGGGAAGTGGCATATTGGACAGAATGCAGGGCATGGCAGGCTTTGGGATCATTCAATTGTATGGGATCAGAATAATCCTACCGGCGACTGGTATAATAACCAGGAACTTGCCATTGATGGTGCTCCGCCAAAAGTCATCGCAGGCTATTCAACTGATGTTTATACGTATTATGCCACACAATTTATTAAAAGAGAACATAAAAAACCATGGTTCCTCTGGCTGAACTATAATGCTCCACATCTTCCTAATACCGTACATCCGCGACATGCTTCGTATTATGCAGGTGCCGACATGGATCTTCCAACTGATATATTTGGTCCCCGCCCCGACAAACCCAAATATATGGTCGATTGGACCATGCTCACTAAAGCAACGGATGGGACTGTATATTATAAAAATACTACTTTAAAGGAAACGATCAGAGCATATAACAGACTGGTCAGTGCTGTTGATGAAGGAGTGGGGGAGATACTCAGAGTTCTGGAAGAAACCGGTCAGCTTGACAGTACTCTGATAATATTTACGTCAGACCAGGGTTTTGCCTGGGGAGAGCATGGATACGCGTGGAAAACAGGCCCTTATGATGCATGTCAACGTATGCCTCTCATTTTCAGAATGCCGGGGAAAGTTGCAAGTGGTGCAGTATGCCAGCAACCTGTCACAATAGTTGATATTTCTTCAACAATTGTAAGTTTTGCTGAGGTTACATTGCCATGGGATATGCATGGTCATGATCTGAGCCTTTTATTAAGTAATCCGACAAATATATCTGACTGGCCCATACTTATGGAGCATTTTGGAGGAAGATTCGGAACTGAAACTAACTATCCTGTAATTTACAATCCTGATGGAGTGCCACATTGGCTTTTCCTCCGGAAAGGAAAATATAAATATATCCGCACTCTCGAATACGATGAGATTGAAGAAATCTACGACCTTGAAAACGATCCGGAGGAATTAATTAACCTTGCCCTGAATCCTGAATATGAACAATTACTTCAGGAATTTCGTAGTCTGTTACTTTCGGAACTCGAACGAACTGAAGCAGGTTTTATTAATTCACTTCCTGCCCCGGCAACCCGTTAATTGAAAATATGAGAAAGAATATAAATTTACTGTTCTTTTAAAAAACTATTTTATTATTTATAGGAATGTCTTACTTATTATTTTCCAGTAGACGCATAAGTACGATAATCACTGCGCTTTCCATTTCTTTTTCAATGAAAGCAGGTGAAAGGCCGAATATTATCTGGCTAATGGCAGAAGATATCAGCATAGATCTGGAATGTTACGGAATTAAAGCTGTAAAAACTCCTAACCTGAACGCATTAGCAGAAAATGGTATAAAATTCACAAACTGCTATTGTACAAATTCAATTTCTTCACCAAGCCGTTCAGCAATGATGACCGGTGTCCATCAACTGCAAATAAACGCACAACATCATCGCAGTAACAGGGATGTTCCCTTGCCGGAACCTTATAAACCTTTTACATACTGGCTGCGTCAGTCAGGTTATACTTGCATCCTTGGCAGTGAGCATGTTATGTTTAGGGGTCGCAAAGTTGACTGTAATTTTAAACATTCTCCGGTAGGAGACTACGATGGTATAGAACAATTTGGTCTTTTTGATAAGTTAGATGTTATAACTCCGCAAGATCAACCGTTTTTTGCACAGATTACATTGTTTGCTACCCATCGCGGTGACTGGTGGGATGATGTAAGCTCACTATCTTCTCATCCGGTTAATCCCGACTCAGTTCAATTGCCCCCCTATTTTGCCGATCATCCCATTATCCGGCTCGATTATGCAAAATATCTTGACCAGGTGGAATATATTGACAATGAGGTAGGTAAAATAATTGATGATCTTAAGAAGAAAGGACTTTATGATAATACTATTATCATCTTTATTGGAGATAATGGTCGCTGTAATATCCGGGGGAAAGGGTATCTGAATAATACCGGTTTGCATATACCACTTATAGTGAACTGGCCTGATGGGATTAAAAGTGGGAAAGTGCGTAATGAAATTGTGACTACAATGGATATTACAGCAACCATTCTTGATTGGGCTAAAATAGCAATTCCTTCCTATATGACAGGTAAATCATTTATCCGTAAAGATTTTTGCAGGGATTTTGTCTTTGGAACGCGGGATTTTGCGGATGAAATTATGGACAAATCCAGGAGTATCCACACTAAACAATATAATTATATAAGAAACGATATGCCTTGGGTGCCATGGGATGCCCGCTCAGCTTATCTTGAATTCTACACTCCCGCTCTACATGTAATGCGAAAATTAAAATTAGAAGGAGAGTTAAATGAGGTTGAAAATATCTTCCTGCAACCTGAAAAACCAAAAGAAGAATTATATGACCTGGTGGCTGATCCACACGAAACAATGAATTTAAAAGATGACCCCATGTATCAGGAAGTATTAATGGAAATGCGTCAATTAGCATGGGTAGAAGAGAATGCGCTGACACCTGATTCCATAATTCATCATTATGAAGATCAAGGGACAGTTGATGTCCTTAATTTAGTAAAATATTTTTATCCTGAAGAATTTCTGAGAATGTTAAATGGAGAAGAAATTGGATATAATAAGTATCGTAAGTTATTAGATCAAAAGCTTATAAGGAATAACGTCCCAAAATGACAGCTTTATCTATTTTATAAACAGAATTAATATGTAAAAATTTAATTCAATTAAATGAAAGAAAAAGTAAATAGTCTTGCAAATCTAAAAGGTTTCCCTCTGAGTACCATGAGTTTATTAAATTCTGCTTCATGGAAAACTTATCTCGCTCTTACTACTTTAGCGGTGTCATCAGCAGCTTGCGTAAAAAAGTCATCTGAAGCAGAAATATCTTCCCGGCCGAATATCTTGTTGATCTACACTGATGATCAGAGCTTTCGCACATTGGGTTGTTATGCTGACGAAGGTGCCTGGCCCTGGGTAAATACACCCAATATTGACCGCCTGGCAAAGGAAGGGGTGAAGTTTTCAAATGCTTATGGCGCATCATGGAGTCTTCCTAGCAGGGCAAGTTTACTTACAGGGTTATTACCGCACGGAATTCCGGGCATGAAAATAATGGAAAATCGGGATACTATACTTACATGGGCTTGTCGCGGGGATGGGTATGATCCGGAAATAGTGCCTTTCTGGCCTGTAGAAATGCGCAAATCAGGTTATGCTACCGCAATGATCGGGAAATGGCATATAGGTCAGAAAGCAGGCCATGGATGGCTATGGGATCATTCAGTAGTATGGGATCAGAATACGCCAACAGGCGACTGGTATAACGACCAGATGCTTGAGATTGACGGTGCTGAACCAAAAGTTGTACCGGGATATTCAACTGATGTTTATACTCGTTTTGCCACGGAATATATTCACAGACAACACGATAAGCCTTGGTTTCTCTGGCTTTGCTACAATGCCCCCCATTTACCAAATACTGTTCATCCACGTCATAGTAATTTTTATGAGGATGCTGATGTTATTTTGCCATCCGATGTTTTTGGCGAGAGAAAGGATAAACCTGCTTATATGCACAACTGGACAATGTTTCGGAAGGCGCCTGATGGTACTATACTTAGGCGCAATATACCCTTACATACACTGATAAAAGGTTATAACCGACTGGTTAGTGCAATAGATGACGGTGTAGGGGAACTTTTAAAGGCACTTGAAGAAACGGGACAACTCAACAACACTCTTGTGATCTTTACCTCAGACCAGGGTTTTGCATGGGGAGAACATGGTTTTGCTATGAAAACTGCCCCTTATGACGCAAACTTACGAATGCCGCTGATCTTCAGAATGCCGGAGAAAATAAAGAAAGGGGCAGTGTGTTCACAACCGGTGACCATCCTTGATATTTCTCCTACGATACTCAATTTCGCAGGAATATCCCTGCCCTGGGATATGCACGGACATGATCTGAAAAATCTGCTTGTTGAACCTGGTAAATTAGTAGACAGACCTATCCTGATGGAATATTTCAGCTCAAAATTCGGAGAAGAAACTAATGTAGGAATTACAGATTACGATAAAGACCTGCCATATAAATATTTTCTCAGGGAAGGGCCAGACAAGTATTATGGAGCAGGGGTGCCATATTGGTTGTTTTTAAGACAAGGTAAATATAAATATATACGTATACTTGTTGATAATGAAATTGAGGAGCTTTATGATCTTGAAAATGATCCGGAAGAACTTACAAATCTTGCTCTCGATCCCGAATATCTCCCGATTCTACAGGATTTTAGAATAAAAATGCGGGCTGAACTTAAACGCACTAATGCCGGATTTATAGATTCATTACCACCAATAGCAAGTAAATGACAAAGTTGGTGAAATGAATTATTATAATGTTAAAATAGTGTAAAATATAGATAATTTATACTTCACTTCGTTTAATGTAATTTAATAATTTTACTCATATGATAGTTCTTTTTACTATCTCATATTCACGAAATTTAAGGTATACGGGAATGTTTAGTAATAATTATTGAAGTTACCCTGATAAACACTAAAATAACATTGTTGATATTGCTTTTTTGGTGACCATCTGTAAAAGTATATATTTTCAGTTTTGAAACGGCATGTTGTGACTGATAATTTATTCAGAAAACAGACTTTTCTTTACTGATATAAAAAAACAATTTGCATAATTATTAATTACATAAATAATCTGTATGAAATGCAATTTGTAATCTGTTAATTTCTCCTTTTTATGAAATACTAACTTTAAAAATTATACATATGGAAATTCTGCAATGCAATTTTTATGGAGTAACCAGTCGGTTTGGCTATTTCCGCAAATTACTTTTAACGCTTACATTGATGGTGTTAAGTGTATTCTATTTTACTGTTGTTTTGCAGGCTACAACAGGATTCTCATTCGCTACTTCAGGTTTCCAGCAACAGATTGTTCAGGGGAAAGTTACTGACAGTAGTGACGGTAGTGCCATGCCTGGAGTGAATATTATTGTTAAAGGGACTACAAGAGGTGCAATGACTGATCTTGAGGGTAATTATACCATTGAAGGCATCGGACCAGATGATATACTTGTGTTTTCTTTTGTGGGTTATACAAGCCTGGAGATACCTGTTAGTGGCAGGACGATAATTAATGTAAGTCTGGAGCCTTCTGCACAGGATATAGATGAGGTGGTAGTCGTCGGTTATGGTCAGCAGAAAAAAACTTCTTTAACTTCTGCTGTATCAACTTTAAAGGCTGAGAAACTGACCTCAGTACCAGCTTCAAACCTGACAACAGGATTAGGAGGAAGATTGGCCGGACTGATCGTTAGGCAAACTTCCGGGGAACCGGGTCAGGATTATAATAATATCTACATAAGGGGGCGTTCTTCAACCGGCACCACTGATCCTCTGTTAGTTGTTGATGGTATACCCAGAAATTTCAGCGACCTTGACCCTAATACAGTAGAATCATTTACGGTATTAAAGGACGCCGCAGCTGTTGCTCCCTACGGAGTTGCAGGGGCTAACGGGGTTATTCTCGTTACTACAAAAAGAGGAAGTACAGGCGCTCCCACCCTTTCTTATAGCGGTTATATGGGATTTCAAAATCCGACAGTATTACCTGAACTGATGAGTGCGTATGAGTATGCGGGCTTAAAGAATGCTGCGAGTTTATCTGTTGGAGGTGTGCCTTTGTATAATGATTATGATCTTCAGAAATTTGCAGATGGAACAGATCCTGATGGGCATCCAAACCAGAATGTATATGATCTGCTGTTTAATAAGAACACGCCACTTACAAGGCACAATTTTGAAATTACAGGAGGTACTGACAGGGTAAGATATTATGGAAGTTTAGGCTATCAGTATCAGAAAGGTCTTTTTGAGGAATTCTATAATAACAGGTATAATTTTTCCATTAGTATTGATGCTGAGGTAACAAAAACCACAAATATCTCAATGGATATCAAAGGAAGAGAGCAATTAAATAACGGTTTGGCTTCCACTAATTTGTGGGAGCAGGTTCATTATGCTACTGACCCAACCAGACCAATCCTTTTCTCAAACGGCTTTCCGGGTGATTTTATTTCAGCAGCCCTCAGAGCAGGAAGCACCCGAAGACAAAATCTTTCCCAGTTATTCACCCAGTTATCCATTGATCAGGAACTGCCATTTGTACCGGGCCTTTCGGTTAAAGGCACATTTGCTTTTGATCCAACTTTCAGACGCACAAAATTATGGTGGTTACCGGCACATATGTGGACAATAGATACTACCAAAACTCCATATGAATACAATGAAGGAATTGTAGGGTTAACAAAACCACAATTAACTCATAGTATTAGTTATGCCAGTCAATATACCTATCAGGCAGGGATGACATACAGTAAGAATTTTGGGAAACATGATATCGGCGCATTGGTATTGTTTGAAGCAAAAGCCAATGATGTAACCTGGATTGAAGCTAAAAGAATAAATTATGACGTTTTTATTGATGAATTAAACATGGGAAGTGAAAAGCCGGAAGATATCAGTAATAGCGGGTCATCCTCAAAGGAAAGACAAATGGGTATAGTGTATCGTTTAACGTATAACTATGAGCAAAAATATTTATTTGAAGCAACAGGACGAAATGATGGACATTATTATTTTGCTCCGGAAAAAAGATGGGGATTTTTCCCTGCTGTATCAGCAGCCTGGAGAATTTCAGAGGAGAATTTTATGCAGAATATTTCCTGGATGGATAATTTAAAAATCAGGGGATCTTATGGTGAAAGCGGTGCTTTAGCAGGAACAGCATTTCAATATTTATCCATGTACAATGTATATGGGCCCGCTGCTGTAATTGATGGGGCGGCAGTTCAGGCTGTTCGTGAAGGTATTGAGCCTAACAAAAATATTACCTGGGAAAAGGCAAAAAAATCTAACGTGGGAGTTGATTTAACTTTATGGAGAGGATTACTTCGACTTGAAGCAGATTACTTTTACGAGATGAGATCCAATATGCTGACAACACCAACTGTAATAGTTCCTGCAGAATATGGAGTAGGACTTAGCCAGGTAAATGCAGGAGTTATGGAAAACAGGGGAGTTGAGTTTACCGTGGGATCAAATTACAAAGTAACAAACGATCTCAGAATCTCTGTTGACGGTAATTTTACATTTGCCAGAAATAAGTTACTGGAAGTCTTCGAAACTTCCACTACTTATGATAATCCAAACAGAAGACAGACAGGCAGGCCCCTGGGAACAAGATTTGGATATGAAGCTATAGGGTACTTCCAGGAAGAAGATTTTGATGCTTTTGGAAATTTATTACCCGGCATTGCCACACAGCCCTGGGGTAAAGTATATCCCGGAGATGTCAGATATAAAGATGTAAACGAAGATGGTAAAATTGATACTGATGATCATACAGTTATTGGTCTTGCCAGTGTTCCGGAGATAATCTATGGAATGTCATTAAATGTCAGTTATAAGGGTTTCTTCTTTGATATATTGTTCCAGGGAGTCGGAAGAACAAATATTTATGGGTCAGGAGGCTATTGGCACCCGTTTTATAACGGGAGAGGAGCTTATAAAAGCAACCTGGATTACTGGACACCTGAAAACCGTGATGCATCCCATTGCAGGATTACACCCGCTCCTTTAACAAATAATGATCAACCATCTTCTTATCTTATATTTAATACACGTTATTTTAGACTGAAGAGTCTTAATTTAAGTTATACTATTCCTTCAGAATATAGTAAAAAAGTTGGTATACAAAATGCAAGAGTATTTATTTCAGGACAGAATCTGTTAACATTTACTCCTATAATAAATTACGACCCTGAAATAATCCAACAGCAAGGATTGGCTTATCCTTTACAAAAGGTAGTGTCATTAGGTGTTAATCTTAAACTAAATTAATCTGAAATTTGCCGGATATGAAACTTCCAGTGATTTCGGCATAAACAAAGACGCCTGAACAAAATTGTGGAGGTTCCATACGACCAATAAAAACTAAATATTATACGTATGAAAAACTTGATCTTAAATATTGGAAATAAAACCATCGTGATGCTGATCATGATGAGCAGTATAATCATCTCCTGTGATGATTTTCTTGAAGTAGTACCAAAAGAGTCAATATCAGACCTGACTTTATGGACAGACAAAGGCAATGCCGAGTTTTTTCTGAACGGCATTTATGGCAGTATTCGTGGCCCAATCAGTCTGTTTGATGCTGAAGATAATTATACAGATAATTCTATTTGTCAGCATGCCTGGCCATCCAGCAGGGCCCGCTATCTGAATGGAACTTATACCCCTACCACACAGTTGGATTTACATCAGTGGGATTTACAATATAGCAATATACGAAAATGCAATATGTTCATAACAAATGTTACCGCTTCCGAACTGGATACAGACTGGAAAAAGTTAAGAATAGCCGAAGCCAGATTCCTGCGGGCATATTTTTATTCTTTATTATGGACTACATATGGCGGAGTGCCGCTGATAACCGATGTTCTTGACAGACATACACAGGGGGATGGTATTTTCAGACCCCGGGCAACTGACCAGGAAACATTTCAGTTTATTGTTAATGAATGTGCCGCTGTTGTTGATGATCTGCCTGTTAAACCCACCAAATCAAGGGTTGGAAAAGGTGCTGCACTTACTTTAAAAGGCTGGTGTGAATTGTACTATGCCAGTCCGTTGAAAAATCCGTCAAATGACAAATCAAGATGGGCTGCTGCTGCTGCAAGCAATAAGCAGGTTATGGACCTGAATGTATATAGTTTATTCCCTAATCATGCAACTCTGTTCCATGAAGCCAATAATCACAATGTTGAAGTTATTTTTGATAAATCATACCTGGGAGGAACAAACATTGGTAACAGCAGATCAGGATTGCAGCCTATAGGATCCGTAGGACCGGTTCAAAGATCCTGGTCAGGGGTTAATCCTCTTCAAAGCCTTGTTGATGAGTATGCAATGGCCAACGGATTACCCATTTCTGATCCTGGCTCGGGATATGATCCCACGAAACCTTATGTGGGAAGAGAACAAAGGTTTTACAATGATCTTTTCTATGATGGCTTGATGTATGACGGCTATGAATGCGTTTACTGGGTGGGCTCCGGAAGCAGGAATGAACAAAACCTTGCTGTTTCTGGTGGTAACAGGCCGGTTACAGTAAATCATCCAAAAAAAGGGATAGAACCAAAATATCATGTGAACGGATGGAATTACCTGAGCAGTGCTAACTGGGTAATATTCAGATATGCAGAAGTTCTGCTAAGTTATGCAGAAGCTCAGAATGAGGCTGTAGGTCCTGATATTAACGTATATAATGCTATTAATGCAGTAAGAGCAAGGGTTAACTTATCTCCCTTACCTGAAGGATTGACTCAGGATCAAATGCGAACGGCGATTTACCGGGAACGCAGAGTAGAACTATGTTTTGAGGATAAAAGGTTAAATGACCTGAAAAGACTTAAATTAGCTGAAGTTCTTTATCCCGGGCCCGCGCGTACTCTGACAATCACCAAGGATGGCGGTGGAAACAAACTATATACCTTAATTTCTATAAAGGGAATTAACAGACAATTTAATGCGGCTAAAAATTATCTTCTTCCCATACCCCAAACCGCAATGGATCAGAATGACAGGCTGGTCCAGAATCCGGGATATGGAAGTAACTAAAAATACTGATTGGATTTATTGAGAAGGATAATATATAAATCATAATAAATTTAATAAAATGACTTATATCACATTTAATCCTTATTCGCGCAAGGAAGAAGAAATATTTGATAATATTTCAGATAAGGAAGTTCTGCAAAAATTAAAGAAGGCAGATGAAGCTTATAATGAATGGAGTGAGAGTTCTTTTGAATACCGTGGTAATATCTTCAGAAAGATAGCAGAAATTCTTTCTGCTGAAAGAGAATATCATGCCAGGATCATCACAACAGAAATGGGGAAACCTATAGGTCAATCAATCGCTGAGGTTGATAAATGTGCAATGTCCTGCAATTTTTATGCTGACAAGGCGGAATCATTTTTATCCCCAATAAAAATGCCTAGTATTACCGGGGAGAGTTATGTAAGATTTGATCCGTTGGGAACCATCTTTGCCATAATGCCATGGAACTTTCCATACTGGCAGGTTTTCAGGTTTCTTGGCCCTAACCTGATGCTGGGCAATTGCGGTTTGCTTAAACATGCTTCCAATGTTCCCCAATGCGGAATTGCTATAGAAGAAGTCGTGAAAAAGGCAGGAGCCCCTACGGGAGTATTTCAGAATATGCTTATTGATTATAAACAAGCTGAAACTGTTATTGCACATGACGGAGTGAGAGGAGTGACTTTAACCGGCAGTAATTATGCAGGTTATAAAATAGCTGAAATAGCCGGGAAATATGGGAAAAAAACAGTCCTGGAACTGGGGGGTAGTGATCCTTTTATTGTTTTTGCTGATGCAGACATTCAGAAAGCTGCCGAAACAGCTATTATGGCAAGGTTTCAGAATACAGGGCAAAGTTGTATCGCTTCAAAAAGATTTTTTATACATGAGGAAGTTTATGATGAGTTTCTCAGGCTTTTTATTGATAAAGTAGAAAGTTTGAAAGCAGGGGACCCTATGGACCCGGAAACAGTTATTGGTCCTCTTGCCCGTGAAGCTCATCTGATCGAGCTTGAAGTACAAATCAGTAAAATGATTGATCAGGGCGGCAGGATAAGAACAGGGGGAAGCCGTCTTGATAAAAATTCTTTGATTCTTAAGCCTGCTGTAATAACAGATCTTCCTCCCGATGCTCCAATAAACCAGGAAGAATTGTTTGGCCCGGTAATACCTGTCTTTTCATTTTCCAATGATATTGAATCTGTAAAACTGGCAAATAATTCACCTTTTGGATTAGGAGCCTGTATCTGGACAAAAGACATTAAAAAAGCTGAAGCAATTGCTGCAAAAATTGAAACCGGAGCAGTATCAATAAATGGAATGGTAAGATCAGACCCAAATCTTCCTTTTGGTGGCATAAAAGCTTCTGGCTATGGAAGAGAACTTTCTGAAGCAGGGATCAAGGAATTCTGTAATATGAAAACTATCAGTATCTACGATTAATTTTTTCTGATTTTACCTATCTGCTTTATTAGTTAGATTTAGTATAACCGGATTTAAAAATTGAAATATGAGTGCTGCTCAATTTAAAATAGCCAATAGGATATTCACCGGACAAGGTTCTGTGAATATTCTTAAAGATGAAATCTGCCGTCTTGGAGTAAAAAATCCACTTATTGTAACAGATAAGATTTTGGAGTCTGTCGGAGTGATTGACCAGATAAAACAGATAATGAACGGTCACCCCTATTCAGTGTTTAATGGGATTAAGCCTGAACCAGAAATAGAAATAGCAGAGAATTGCATAAAAGCCTTTAAAGATAGCAAACATGATGGATTGATAGCTGTTGGTGGAGGAAGCACAATGGATATTGCGAAAGTAACTTCAATATGCATGAATATAGAAGGCGATATTACTTCCTTGTTTAAAGTTAATGCTGTTCAGAAGAAAGGATTTCCTGTAGTAGCTATTCCTACTACGGCCGGCACGGGTTCTGAGGTTACAAATATTGCAGTTTTAACGGATACAAAAGCACAGTTAAAAAGAGGGATAGTTAGTGATTTTATTATACCCGATGTTGCTATTGTATCTCCGGAAATGACACTTACTATGCCAAAGAATGTAACAGCAGCCAGTGGTGTTGACGCTCTTGTTCATGCTATTGAAACTTATATTTCTCTTAAAGCTACACCAGTTACAGACGGGATGGCTTTGCAGGCTATCAGGATGATTTCCAGGTATTTGCCAAAAGCTTATGCCAATGGTAATGACATAATTGCAAGAGAACAAATGGGAACTGCCAGTTTGCTGGCTGGGATGGCTTTTGGAAATGCAGGAGTAGCTGCTGTTCATGCGCTCGCATTTCCATTAGGGGGACGTTTTAATATACCCCATGGCGTAAGTAATGCATTATTGCTTCCCTATGTTATGGAATGGAATAAGATCTGTTGCATGGAGAGATTTCGTGATATTGCAGAAGCAATGGGAGAAAATGTAAGAGGACTTTCTGACCATAAAACAGCAAATCTTGCAGTGAAATCAATGAAACGATTATGCCGGACGGTGAATATACCTGAAGGACTTCGTTCTTTTAACATACCCGAATCTGCTATCCCGGAAATGGCAGAAGATGCAAGTAAGATTGAAAGGTTACTGAAAAATAACCCCAGGATTTTATCAAAAGAAGAAATAGAGGCTATCTATAGGGAAGCATTTTAATCTTCATTGCTTTCAGGTTCTATGCTGAAAAAAAGAAAAAATGGTGCTGAGACTCCTTACATCTCAATGGGAGTTTTCAAAATCAGAATTCCATTTATCCATTACCCGTTTGAGTTACCGGATTACATTCAGGGTTTGTTAATGTGCTCAGTAGATCTGGCTGCTATACCATTAATGGTTGAATTATTGAATATGCCATTCGAAGTTGCCCTGGCTGTAATAATAATTAATGGTCTTCTATATTTAATACATCATTTATTAGGCGACCCTGTTATTCCAGGCTGGATAACACCTGCAATACCCCTGATTATGGTATATTGCGCTCAATTTCCTGAAGGTGTTGAACGTGTTCATGCACTGATTGCTGTCCAACTTATTTTAGGTGTATTTTCTGTTTTTCTTGGAGTTACAGGATTAGCCAGAACAGTTGTTAAACTTATACCCTCAGCAATTAAATCCGGAGTGATTATGGGAGCCGGGTTAGCTGCCGTTATTTCAGTATTCAGCCAGGGAGGGCGTTTTGATCAATCCCCGTGGAGTATTACAATTTGCATAGGAGTGTGCTTCTATATTGTTTTTTCACAACACTTTCAAAATTTGAAGAAAAGAAAAAACTTTTTTAAATTCATATCAAAACTGGGTATTATTCCTGCTATTGTTATAGCTCTTTTGGTTTCGCCTCTTTTAAAAGAAGCTCCCTGGCCAGTAATAGAGTGGGGTTTCATTAAACCTGATTTTATTACCTTGTTCAATGAATATACAGTATTTGGACTGGGCTTACCTCCGGTCAGTGTCTTCTTTACATCAATACCTATGGTACTGGCAACTTATATTGTTCTATTCGGAGATTTGCTGTTGGCGAAGGCGATTGTCAGCGAAGCAGACCATGTACGTAAAGATGAGAGAATAGATTTTAATCCTGATCGATCACATTTATTGTTTGGAGGGAGAAATATGATTATGAGCGTTATAAGTCCTGCAGTTACAATGTGTGGCCCTTTATGGGCTGCCATGCAGGTAGTAATTATTGAACGGTTTAAGGAAGGGAGAAAAGCAATGGATTCCATTTTTGGGGGTTCAGGTTCGTTCAGATGGGGAACAAATACCGGTCTTTTATTGCTGCCATTGGTATCTCTGCTCAAACCTGTTTTGGGTGTAGCAATGGCTATAACATTACTTATACAGGGATATGTTAGTGTAAGAATAGGAATTATGCAATCTAAAAGTCAACGTGATTTAGGTATTGCCGGAATTGTAGGAGCAATCCTTGCTATTAAAGGAGCAGCCTGGGGATTTGGAGTGGGAATATTACTGTGTTTGATTATATATGGCAAAAACTTCTTCTCTGGTGAAAATGATCAAACCTTTACCAGGGATATTAGTGAGAATTTTGATTAATTCCTGAAATTGTCAAATATTCTGTAAAATTGGACTTTTATTACATTACAGAGACAGCCTGACCTGTTAACCAAAAAAGTTGTATATTTATCCCAGTTGTACTTAATATCCTGTCACCAGACCAACACAACATTTTTTATATGGTTATTAAAATTAATAAATTATGTTATTTAGCATAAATAGTTGTCTGGAAGATTAATTATTTTGTGCCGGGATGAAACCAATTTTTGAAAAAATAAATAAACCAGCAGATCAATCCTTCTATCTTGAAGAAGTTGTCAGATCTGATTTTGCAGATCAATGGCATTTTCATCCGGAAATTGAGATTTTATATGTTAGCGAAGGATATGGGACAAAATATGTCGGGGATAGTATTACTCCGTTTCATCCCGGAGACGTAATGATTGTGGGATCAAACACTCCTCATGTTCTGGTTTCAAATCCTGAATATCTGATCCCGGAAAATAACCTTATCTCCAGGGCTCATTGTATACAGTTTATGGCCGGTAATTTGAAGACTTTTTTACCCCACATTCCTGAATTATACAGAATTACTGAATTTCTTGAGGAAGCCAAACGTGGTATTTACTTCTCAAAAAACACAAGTGAAAAACTTATCAGACTTATTAAAGAATTACCGGCACTGATGAGAATGAAAAGATTAATAAGCCTGTTGACAATTCTGGATGTCATGTCAACAAGTAAAAGTTATAAATATTTATCTTCTCCAAATTATAAGTCTGTTAAATTAAGTTCCGAAGATCAGGACAGAATGGAAATTATTTATCAGTATGTAATTAAAAATCATTCAGATAAAATATATCTCGATGAGATTTCATCACTGGTTCATCTTACCCCACATTCTTTTTGCCGTTTTTTTAAGTCAAGAACAAGTAAAGTTTTTTCTACTTTTGTTAATGAGGTGAGAATTGGGAATGCCTGTAGAATGTTAATTGAAAACGAATTGACAATCTCACAGATTTGTTATGCATCAGGATTCAATTACCTGTCAAACTTCAATAAACAATTCAGGAAACTTAAAGGCATGACCCCTTCTGAATATCTATCAAAGTATAAAAGTGCGAATATTGATATGGAAGGATTTGATGATTAAGTTTATTCCGAATAGTTAGTGTCTATCGGGCCCACCCCCGTCCTCCCTCCCTTTTTCAAAGGTGGAGGGTGTGGTTTGATTACAGTAGATGATAGATGGGGTTAAATAATTAAAAATCAACCAAGGAGTAGATACTTCTACATTAATATTATTTCAATGTTGGCAACAAGTACATAGATTGATTGTATTTTCCACTCTTTTAGAGGGTTGTATTATTAAAGTCACCTTTGGGGGTATTGGTTTACAAAAAGTTACATTATTATCAGAATATTAGAATTCGATCAATTAAAAACCATCATCATGAATGTAGACATTTTAATGAATGAACTGGTACGGCGCACACCCGGTGAAATGGAATACCACCAGGCTGTTCGTGAAGTTCTCGAATCTATCGATGAATTATATAATGGCAATCCCCAGTTTGAGTCGGCTCGGATCATTGAGCGGCTTATTGAACCCGACAGGGTGTTTATATTCAAAGTACCATGGGAAGATGATCAGGGAAAAATTCATGTAAACCGCGGCTACCGGATACAGTTTAACAATGCAATAGGCCCCTATAAAGGGGGATTGCGCTTCCACCCGAGTGTGAATCTCAGTATACTGAAGTT
>ENA-ORXD01000216-ORXD01000216.1-sediment-metagenome-genome-assembly--contig:-NODE-216-length-89487-cov-9.677340_pt1 | contig 89487 bp, 80 predicted proteins | sample MGYA00237862_ERZ511471 | MGnify/ENA metagenome assembly ERZ511471
ATATATAAGGAGGCTATCCAATGTCCAACATGTTTTGCTTTCAATGTGAACAAACCGCCGGCGGCAAAAGCTGTACCGGGGTTGCAGGGGTCTGCGGCAAAAAAGACCACACCGCAGTCCTTCAGGACGAATTGACCGCTGCCCTGATCGACCTGGCCAACACCGCCAAAATGCACGCGCCCAACGAAGCCACCGACCGGATCATGATGGAGGGTCTGTTCACCACCATCACCAATGTAAACTTTGACGACATTGCCATCAAAAAGCAGATCCACAAAACGGAAGCCGCCCGCCTGGCGCTGACCGCCCCCTCCGCCGCCAGCCAGCCGACGGCCCCCTATGATATGGACTCCCTATGGAACGACAATGAAGACATCCGTTCCCTGATGTCTCTGATCCTCTTCGGTCTGAGGGGCATCGGTGCTTATGCCTTCCATGCCCTGCTCCTGGGCTACACGGATCCGGAGGTCAATGCCTTCTTTTATAAAGCCCTGCAGGTGATCAGCCAGGATCTGCCGGCGGACCAGCTGCTGCCCGTGGTCCTGGAAACCGGCGAGGCCAATCTGAAGGTCATGGCCCTGCTGGACAAAGCCAACACGGAAACCTATGGCGATCCCGAACCCACCGAGGTGAGCCTGACCATTGAAAAAGGCCCCTTCATCATCATTACGGGCCACGATCTCCACGACCTGCACCAGCTGCTGGAGCAGACCAAGGACAAGGGCATCAACATCTATACCCACGGCGAGATGCTGCCGGCCAATGGCTATCCCAAGCTGAAGGCGTATCCTCACCTGAAGGGCAACTTCGGCACCGCCTGGCAGAACCAGCAGAAGGAATTTGACAACGTCCCCGCCCCCATCCTCTTCACCACCAACTGTTTGATGCCGGTGAAGCCCAGCTATGCGGACCGGGTCTTTACCACCGCCGTGGTGGCTTACCCGGATATGGTGCATATCGACGATAAAAAAGACTTCACCCCGGTGATCGAAAAAGCCCTGGCCCTGGGCGGATATAAAGAAGACCAGGTCCGCACCGGCATCAACGGCGGCGAGACCGTCATGACCGGCTTTGCCCGGAACTCCGTCCTGTCCGCCGCCGGCCCTATCATCGACGCCATCAAAGCCGGCGCCATCAAGCATTTCTTCCTGGTGGGCGGCTGCGACGGCGCGAGACCGGGCCGCAACTACTACACCGAATTTGTAAAGCAAACCCCGCCGGACACCATCGTCCTCACCTTGGCCTGCGGCAAATTCCGCTTCAATGACCTGGACATCGGCTCCATCGGCGGCTTCCCCCGCATCATGGACATGGGCCAGTGCAACGACGCCTACAGCGCCATCAAGGTGGCGGTGGCTCTGGCGGAAGCCTTCAACTGCTCCGTCAACGAGCTGCCCCTGACGCTGGTGCTTTCCTGGTACGAACAAAAGGCCGTCAGCATCCTGCTGACCCTGCTGCACCTGGGCATCAAGAACATCTACATCGGACCAACCCTTCCTGCCTTTGTTTCCCCCAACATTCTGAAGGTCCTGGTGGACAACTACAACCTGACCCCCATCTCAACCCCCGAAGCGGACCTGAAGAAGATCTTAGGCTGATCCCCTCATCAGCCGAAAGCCGGGCGGCGACCTGCATCGCTGTCCGGCTTTTTCTTTAGCGCACGCTTCCTGACTCGGCTTTTCAAAGTCATTCTATCGTGCTATGCTGATTCTGGAGACAACTTCAAATTCTATTTTTGGGAGGCCAGATGATGGATGCGATGTTTCTTTCGCAGGATAATAATCTCCTCTATCCCAGCTGCCGCATCGAAGGTGCTGCTGTGGCCGGTTATGAACGCAATCCCCTGCTTTCCCCCAATGTTCTGAACCCCATCCGGGACGGCATCCGGACGGGGCTGATCAGTCATTTGTATATTGCCGGCAAAGAGGCTGTGACCGCCGAGGTGTTCGACCCGGCGGAGCTGGCCCGTCAAATTCCGGCATCCGCCGCGCTCATCCTCTACGGCCTGGATCTCAGCAGCTTCTGCGAACCGGAGCCGGCGGCCATCGACCTGACAGAGACGAAGCAGTTGAAGATCGTGGAAGGCTGCTGTGGCAAGCTGCGCTATGACGATCCGGAACCCTTACGGATCACGCGATTACCGCGCATCCTGGACCTGGGGCCCGATTATGACCCCCGTGGAATTTGTGATTTTACGGCTACCCTGGCGGAAGCCCTGGGCTGCGCCGCCACGGAATTGCCTTTGACCTTTCTGTGAGCCTTTCTCAGCCTGTTCTTGGTCATTCCTCCGGTTCAACCCCCTCTTCATTCATGATACGAATGAAGACATCCGCCAGGTTCGGATCGAACTGGGAGCCGGCGCAATTCTCGATTTCCTTCAATGCGTCGATTTTGCTTTGGGCCTCTTTGTAAGCCCGGGAATGGGTCATGACGTCATAGGCGTCCACCAGCGACAAAATCCGTGAAAGCTTGGGGATTTTATCTCCCTTCAAGCCTGCCGGATAGCCGGTGCCATCCCAACGTTCATGATGATGCAGAATGTAATCGGCGATGTTGTTGAGCTCCGGGGTGGACTTGGCCAGGTTATAGCCCTTTTCCGAGTGCTTTTTCATGATCCCCCATTCTTCTTCGTTCAGCCTATCCGGTTTGGTCAAGATCATATCCGGAATGCCTACTTTACCGACATCATGAAGGATGGCCAGCAGACTCAATTCTTCTTGTTCAAAGCTCGATAGCCCGACCGCATGGCCGAACTTCTCGGAAATGTCCTTCAGGCGGTTGGCATGCTCCTGGGTTTCATAGCTTTTTTCGAAAAGCATATTCTTGATGGACATCAAGAGGGTATTGCGGGCGCTTCGTCCTTCCATGAGTTTGTGCCGGTACATCCTGTCTTCCGCCAGCTTCAGCAATTCCTTCATGTCGTTGGCTATGACCCCGGACTCTGTATTGGTGGCGATGCCCATGGCCAGACTGGGCTGAATGGGGTCGAAGGGAGCCTCCCCGCATAGCTGCAGTATCCGTTCCTGAATTTCAACCCCATCCTGCTGGTTGGTTTTCGGCAGGATGATGGCAAACTCATCGCCGCCCCATCGGGCAACGATGTCCTCATGCCGGGTCGCCATCTTCAGGATTTTGGCGATGGTCTGCAGCAATCGGTCTCCTTCCATATGGCCGAAGATGTCATTGGCGATTTTCAGCCCGTTGCAATCCCCGATGATCAAGGTCATTGGATATTGCCGCGCCGTATTCAGGCGGACCAATTCCTCTTCAAAGAATGCCCGGTTGTACAATCCGGTCAATTTGTCATGGTAGCTGATGTAGCGGATCTCATCGTTTTCCTTCTTCTCTTTGGTCACATCACGGAAAACCGTCACTTCACCATAGACCCGATCATGCAGGTCTTCGATTTTTGAACGGTTGGAGGAAATGAAATATTGCTTGCCGTCCAGGGAATCCAAGACCAAGCTGTTGTCGGTTTCCGTCAAATGACAGAGTTCGCTGACCAAGTACCGTTCATCCTCCACCGCATTGAGTTTATAGGGTTTGAAAATCCGGTCCATGGGCTGATCCAGGGCTTGTTCCCTGCGCCATCCGGTCAACTGCTCCGCCGTCTGATTCATAAGCACGATTTTGCCTTCGCGATCGGTGGCGATCACCCCTTCTCCGATGGAATGGAGGGTCGTGGCCAGCCGGTTCTCTTTCAATTTGATGTCCAGCTCATTTTCTTTGCGGATCAGGGCATTGATGATGATTTCGCCGATCAGTCGGATCAATTCCGTATCGGTTTCCAGCCAATTGCTGCGAAAACGCTCCTGATAGAATCGAAAATAGCCCATGGATTCCGATTCGATCACGATGGGGATCGCAATCATCTCATACCGGTCCATGTTCAGCTGCTTCGCCGACCCTTTGCCGGCAAGCAGCTTTTCTGTCATTTTTTGATTGACTACCTTGAATTTTGCTGCCTGCCGGATTCGTGCAGAGGGATAGATCTCCACGTAGCTTTCCAAGGATTCTTCAAAATCGCCGATCATCTTCAATACCTTGCTGATTTCGCTGTCCAGGTCTTCCACCTTCATCGAAATAAAACGGGTGGATATGCTGGAAATCATTTTTTCCATGGACAAGCGGTGCTGAAGGGATTCCTCGACCAGCTTGACACCGGTGATGTCTTCGATCAACAGTGCGCTTCCTTGATAACGGCCGGCGGTGCTCATGGCGGGGTAAGCGTCCAGGCGGAAGATACTCCGTTTCCCTTCCCGCGGCAGCATTTCAATTTCCACTGAGGCGTGTTTTCCTTCCATACAGGTTTTCAGGAAGGCATCCAAACGATCCATATGCGACCGGCTGATGAGCTGTTGGAATTCCTTGCCGAGCAGAGCCTCCGGAGCTTTGCCAAGCAAATCCGCGACCCGGTGATCGGCATAAGCGATCCGATGCTCCGGCGTCAGGCAGCACAGGTTCATGCGGGACAGCTCTTGGAGATCGATGGCGAGCGCGGATCCGCCCCCCCGGTCGTAGGAAACGTCATAAGTCATTCTGCTGCTCACGCAGGCGATGAGCGCAGGCGGATTCTCGATGCCTTCAAACCGGATCTTCGGTGAGATCAGCAGCCTGGAATAGCCGCCGTCCGGCGTTTTCATGGAATATGGCTCATTGGGCCACCGACCCGGCTGCATGGCGCTGGGCAATTCTTCGGCAGCCCTGGCGGCATCCTCCGGTGCCAGGACGTGAAGGATGTTGCCGTTATGCGAACCATCTGCCGAGGACAAACCATAGATCGCCATCAGTTGGGCATTGGAACGGATGATCGTGCCGTCCGGTTCCAACACAGCAAGGACTTCCGGCCTGGCTTGAATGAGCAGGTCAAACAATTTCCAGGCGGTACCCGGCCGTCGGTCCCCCAGCAGCACCGAATCAGAAGGTTGAGCAGGAAGCGTCCTGTTCTCGATGGTGACGGAGGCCAGCAAAGCGCCGGCCAGCTTGTCATGGATCCTGTTTTGACCGTTCGAAAAAGCCACTGCCATCGGATTTCCCTGCTTGGAAGTGCGCATTGCTGATTCAGCCTCTTGCCTGGCAATCCGCGCCTGGAGGTTTTGATTGGCTTCTTTCAGGTCAGCCATCTGCCGGGCATTCTCTTGACTGGAGATGCCCAGCTTTTCGGCCAAAGCGCCTGATAAAAAACCAAAAACCGGCAGGATGGCGATGGAGGCCAAATCCGGTCGGTCCAGTATCGATGGGAGAATGGATAAAGTGAACCCTGCCGTACGGAGATGGAGCGCCGTCAGGCTGATGAACTGAATCAAGGCAATGAACAGACCGGAAACCAGTCCACAGGTCTTGCCGAAAACCATAGAACAGAGAAACACCAAAATCATCGCCAACATCGCTGTGGCAACGGAAACCGTGCGGAAATAAAGGATAAATAACACACCAAAAACCAGATGCAACATCACTGCCGGTATGAAGAATCGCTGTTTTGCCTGATTCCGTGCCATATCCAACAATCAATTACACCTCGCCTTCAGAATACAAATCTTATTGCATATAGAAATCGTCCATTACAGTAGGGGTTGCAGAGATTAGACTGCCATCCACGGCGTTTAGGGTCCACGGCAGCCAGAATTGATTCAATATTTTGTTTTTTGGTTGGGTGAGGCCCCTTGAGCCGACCCGATCAATCCTTGATGCACTGTGAATCCCCTCCGCCGGCAATCGGCCAGCGTCTAAAGTGATCAGCAACCTCGGCCGTTGAAATCATTCATAGAGCTTCATGATCAGATTCCAGTATCCTTGGAGCAGTGGTTCCTGATAAAAATAAATCAGCAAGAAACCAATCATCAGAAAGGGTCCAAAGGGGATGGTTTCTTTGAGGCCTTTACGTTTGAGGACCATGAGGCCGATGCTGACCAGGCTGCCGATGACGGAGGCCGCCAGCAAGGCATACAAAAAGCCGGGGAATCCTAGCCAAAAGCCGATGCCGGCGCACAGCTTGATGTCGCCGCCGCCCATGCCGCCCTTGCTGACCACCGCCAGGAGGAACAGCAGGCCGAAGCCCACCGCCATTCCGATGAGACGATTGAGGAAGCCGATTTCATGGCTCAAAAAGTGATATGCTACGCCTGTGATCAGCAGCATCGCCGACAGCTCATCAGGGATAATGCCATGCTCCATATCGATGGCGGAAATCACCAGGGTCATGGAAAAAAGCATCATGCCGGCCAGGGCATGGGGCGTCACGCCAAAGCCCAAAGCGATGGCCAGCCAACCCAATCCGTGGATGCCTTCGACGATCAAATATCGTGGGGATATCTCCTCTCCGCAATAACGGCATTTTCCTTTTAAAAAAAGCCAGCTCAAAAGCGGCACCAGATCCATAGGCTTCAATCGGTTGCCGCAGGCGGGGCAATGGGATGGAGGAAACGCGATGTTTTCACCTCGGGGAATGCGGTAGATACACACATTCAAAAAGCTGCCGACCATGAGGCCCATGATCAGAACCATCAGGTTGATGATAAAGGTCAAACCAGGCTCACCTCAATTTGAAAGATTCCATGGCTATAGACCATCAGCGGGTGATGGTGATTTCACGGGTATCGTTGTTCCAGGCGATTTCCGCCCCTAGGTTTTCACTGATGAAGCGCAACGGCACATAGGTACTGCCGCCGATGATCATGGGCTCCACGTCCATGGTCTTGGTGACGCCGCCGATTTTTATTTCTTTGGAGCCGATGGTCAGAATGATCTCATTGCCACCTTCCACAATGCGAATCTGCTTGGTCTTTTCCAGCCAGTAGACTGAAGCGCTCATGGCTTCACTGACCACGCGGACCGGCACCAGGGTTCGTCCTTCCCGAATCACCGGCGGGGCGGGGATCGTTCGGCTGCTGCCGTTGACGTTCATAGTGGTGGAATCGATTTTCAGGACGATGGTGTTGGCGGCCGTCTGTGTGCTCGTTTGATCCGCCGCTGTGTTGGTGGTTGTCTCTTGCGGCAAGTTGGATTTTGTTGACAGCAGGCCACAGCCCGATAAAATCAGACTGCAAATCAACAAGAAGCATAGGACCAGTCGAGTCTTTGATGCGTATTTCATACAGCGTCTCCTCTTCTGCAATGATTGAACCAGGCCTGTTTTATTAAGGCAGATAAGGATTCGCCCGGCCATAGACGTCATAAATATCCCAGGTGGTGTAATCCTGATCCTGATCCGGATGCATTTTGGGAATGCCGTAGAATTGGAGTGTGATCATCCCTGTGATTTCACCAGCAGCAACAGCTTCATTGCTGTTTCCCGTTTTTCCGTTTGCGACAAAAATATTGCTGACCAGGATCTTCTTTGGATAGGATTCGACGGCTTTAATAAAACTGGTAAACTGCGGATAGCTACCGATAAATTCGACTTGTGTCTGAAGTGTCTCCACCACACCGCTGCCGGTGAATGCCGGCTTCTTTTCATCCTGCACCCGATCCTGATCCATCTGTTTCACAAGTTCCTGCAGAGCGAAGGGCTTCGTATCCTTACCTGTCTTTTTTGATTTCTCCTCTTCTATACCCTTTTCTAAAATCGGCAAGGGTTCGTTTTCTGAAAAGGACAAGACATTGCCTTTCAAAGCTGAAGCGACCAGCATCTGGTCAACGATTCTGATTTGCCGTTCCTGCAGTATTTCAGGAAAATATTTTGCGGTCGCCGCAGCAATCGTCTTTTCTGTTTCCTGATACCGTTTCTGTATAACACCATTGGGATCATTATACAGCTCAATATCCTCCACTTTTTTCTGCAGTTCTTCAAGTTTTCCTTGGGTTTCTTGAAGCGCAGCATATTGCGGTGTAAACACGAAGGCGTAGTAAAGCCACATCAACGCCAACGTGCCCAATATTGAAAGCAGGATTTTTTCTCTTTGACTCAGTTTCATATCATCACATCCTTAAAGGAAAGTCGCGTTCAACGAAAAGGTACGGGTATCATTCTCAGTGCTGATTTCATTCACATTCACCGTTTTAAATAACCCAGTTTTCTTCAAATTGTATTCGATTTCAGCGACATTTCGATTCGTCACAGCGGTCCCCGTTAAAGCAAGGGTATCGACATCCAGCGTCATTTCACTGAAGGTGCATCCTGCGGGCAACGTGGAGGCTAACGTGTCCATCAGCTTCACATCAATGATATCAACTGCCGCAATTCGAGCCTCCGTATCCTGAACCTCTTGAAGATACTTTGCCCCCATTTCCATACGAAGCTTCATGGTTTCCATTTTAGCGATTTTTTCCTGAATTTCCGGTGCGGTCAAATAGGTTTCTGTGGCTCTGATTTCCGCTTTCAATTGTTGGTCCGCCAAAAATAGAAAACCCGATATCCCTCCCGCAATCAGCACAGCAATCAGCAGGCCTAGCTTGATACGGTTCCTGATCTTTTGCTTTTTTTGTTCCTTCAAAATGTAAGGCGCAAAAAAATTGATTTCAGCCATGTTATTTCCCCCCTATTCCTGAATCAAGCTGCCTGCTGCATTGAGCAGATAGGCCAGCGGGATAATTGGGCTCTTGGCATTGAATTCAAGGACAGAAAGAGATTTGACCGTCAGCGCCGGCCGATTGAAAACTTCCTGGAAGTATTCCGCTATGCCGGGGATCACAGAATAACCTCCATACAGGACAATCTGATCGATTTTATTAGACTCATTCAAGCTTAAATAGTAACGAAAAATCGGCTGAAGTTCTTGTACCCATTCATCTGCTTTCTCCTGCATCACATCCCGAAGGTTCTTTCCAACCGGATCCAAAGGCTCCCCGGCTTGCTTGATCAGTGTGCATTGGGTCTTTAAGCCTTCCGCTTTTGCTTCACTGATTCCCAAAGCCGATGCGATCATTTCGACCAAATCTTTTGATTTGAACGCAACCGTTCGGCTAAAAACCAATCGTCCCATACTGACAAAGCTGACTCTCATTTTGGCATGGCCCAAATCGACCAACGCTAAGGTGGCCATTGGATCATAACTTAACTCATTGATGCTTTTGGTCTTGGAGAAGAGCTTGGCGATCGATCCACCCTGAAGCTTTAGCCCCAGGGGATTCAAGCCAAGGGACTCAGCGACAAACAAATAACTTTCAACGATGTCTCTGGGCATGGCGGCCACAAGGACTCTGAGCTTCTTGATACCGTCTTCGCTGAATTCTTCGATAACCTGGTGTTCGAGGCAATAATCCTCAGTTTTGATTGGGAAATGAGACTCTACTTCAAAAGGAATCATGGAAACCAAATCTTTATCTGCAACTTTTGGCAATACGATTTCTCTTTGGATCACTTCGATGCTTTCAGAAGAGAAGATGACGCCGCCTTTCTCAATATGATGGTCCTTGAAGACTTGCTTCATATAGGCCACCATTTTTTCAGGCTGGGAGATATGTCCGTCCCGGACATATTCCTGAGGCGTGGGAACCTGGACGGATCGTTGGATTTGCAGTTTGCTGCCATTCCAAAAGCCGGACACAATCACCGTATTCAAAGCCCCAATATCGATACCAATCGTTGACTTTTTAAACAACGCTCCTCATCTCCTTTATTCTGATTTTGATTCGTTTGAAAGCCGTTTTAATTAGGCTTATAGAAAAACGAACTGAAATAAATCGTATATCGAACCTTAAAACATATCAAAAACTATATTCAGGTTTTATCAATTCCCAACATAGAGGGTAAATACCGATGAGCTAGAGTTGCTAACACTATCGGACACTGTGATCGTAAAGGCGTTTGAGCCGGTCGTATTTGGCGCTGTTCCTGAGAGCACGCCGCTTGTCTTGTTCAAGGTCAGCCAACTTGGCAGGCCGGTCGCCGTATACTGGTAGCCTCCGGAGCCGCCGGTTGCAGAGATTGTTTTTGAATAGGACTTCTTCTTTTTTGCATCCGGAAGTGTTGAAGCGGTTTCAAATTCCAGCGGCGAAGAGACAACAGCCAAATCAAAGGTTGAAGTCACTGTTTTACCTTCACCGTCTTGGACGGTTATGGAAAAACTATAAGAAGACTCTGAATTGGGCGCTGCACCTGATAGCACTCCGCTCGAAGCATTCAAGGTCAGCCACCCGGGCATGTCGGATGAAGAAAAATTATAACTCCCCGAACCACCTGACGCAGTGATCGTCGTGCTATAGCTTTCGTTTCTGATTGCGTCGGGCAAGGTTGAAGCCGTTCCGAAGGCCAGGATTTCTGAAGGCCCAGGTCCGCCCCCCGATTCTGCTTCTACGGCCAGTTTTTTATAGTAAATATTTTTTGTGTTGGATGAAATGCTTGCTTCGCTGATATTCGGCAAGAACAAGTCGGTTTCTAAATACGATGTGTTCCCTTTATACGTTCCTGACATTTCGATGTGGAGAAGATAATTCTCCCCATTGTTTTCTATTGAAAATTTCAGGTCAGATGCAGGATTTGATATGATCGCATCCGTTAGGGATCGTTCAGAGGCATCTGCCGGTTTAACCATGACTTTATTGGCGCTCACATAAATATGGTCGTATGTAGCGTCTCCGGAGGTCAGACTGATCTCTTCGGAGTATCGGACTTCTTTGCTTATGGCATCCATAGCCAGCCTCATATCAGCTTGCAAATCGCGTTTTGCAATGCCCCGTGAGAGAGACCTGATCCCAAAGATATGCATTGAAAAAATGATTCCTATGACCACAAAAAGCAATGCCATAGAAATCAGCAATTCTATGAGCGTCAAGCCCTTTTGATTAGAAATCATGCTCTTCTTGCACATTATTTTACTCCTCGTCGTTCAAAGGTTCTATTTTTCTCCTAATTTTTTATGGTTAAGCTGAAAGACGCGGATTTTGTATTGCCTTCGCTGTCTTCAACGGTTACCGTAAACGTATAGGGTCCGCCGGCTGAATTCGGTGCAGTTCCGGAAAGGCCTCCAGTCGTTGGATTCAGCGACAGCCATGCAAGCGATCCAGTCAATCCTGTTGCAGAAAAGGTGTTGCCTCCCGAACCACCTGCAGCAACAACGGTGGTCGAATAGGCTTGTTTCTTTTTTGCATCTGGAAGCGGCGATGTGGTCACAAAAGACAACGGAGTTTCCGCGGCAATCTCAGAATCCGGAAGGAAAGTAATAACTTCAGATGTTTTTCCATTATAATCATTCGAAATTTTTGTAATTTTTTTCCCATCCTGGGTGATTGAACCAACGGGAAGCTGAATCGTTAACGAAAGGTCCTCGGAGGTTGTGGAACTTCCCGCAATGACATTCTCCATTTTATCCATGGCATTATAGGTGCTTTCATTTTTGTTGGCAGCCTGGATGATCCCCGTGGTGCCCTGCAAAAACATCCCGAACATGAAAACTAAAACCAGGGAGATCAAGGCCAAGGAAACAACAATTTCAATCAGGGTAAAACCCTTGTTGTCGATTTTCATACTGATCACCACAATTCTCAATCGTTCCAACTGACTTTATGGTACCCAAAGGAAGGATATCCCATATCCTCAGGTTCTATTTTACCGTATCTGGAATCATATGTGATATTGCCGCCGGATTCGATGTTGAGGTTCCGCGCGACAATGGCTCCAACTGAGGCAAAATTGGCTTTGATGGTCATATCCGCATTAAGCCCGTAAATGGACGCCTGGAAGGTACTTGATCCGGTCTGGAAGTTGAGATTGCCTTCGTCGTTGACCACGAGCATGGTCTGAACCGTGTCTTCTGAATAGAGATTGCCTTTGAAATCAATGTTGTCAACATAAAGGAATAATGACCCGGTCCCTTCCACGTTGATCACAATATTATTTGCACTAAATTCGTGGAGCTGGAGATAGGCAATGTTACCGGAATCCCCGATGTCAATGTTGACGGATCCGTTGGACATACTGATTGGGCTAAGAAATTCCTTATTCAAGTACTTGTCTCCGGGGATGATGTTGATATTACCCGGATCAGCCTGCTCTGCACCCCAGGCAATGGTTGACACCGGAAGATTGGGATCCGGCGGAGAATCATATAGATAATCCACGTCCAATATGGGTGGTTCAGAAATGTGCAGATTGGGATCCGTCCCATTTTTTGCTGTAACCTCGGCGCCTGGCAACCTGGCCACTTGGCCATAGACATTTGAATTGTTTTCAAAAAACAGCATTTCTTTTACTGTCACGGCAGCATCGAAGAGATATATTTTCTGTAAATTGACACGGACGGTTTGTTGAACGTCGGCGTATTCGCCAATGCTTTTCACTTGGGGTGTCAAATAGTTGTCATCAGGAAAGCTTACTTTAAATTGTCCATCGGCAAAATTGGTCCATGTGTCTGAATTGGTCTTATTGTTGGTGATTAGGATTTTAATCTCGTCCCTTGTGTGGGCAGGGTCTGCCACCCATTCGGCTGCTGCCGCTGCCCCGCCGCGGGCAATGTAGTAGGCTTTGGCTTTATTTTCGGTTCGCACAGCAAATCGGGTTTCACCAAGACCTGTTGCTAAAATGGCCCCGCCAAGGATGAAGATGACTAACGAAACAAGCAATACATATAACATTGCAGCGCCTTTATTGTTCCTCATGAAATCACCTCCTGAACATATAATATACTTGATTATTATTATAATTTATAGGAATTGTAAATCAAGGCATGTAATGCTGCAATGATCAAATTTGTTAATATTTTTGTATTAAGTCACCTTTCAGTCAATAGGTAAGCAAAGAATCGAAAGAACCTAGGATCTTGGTTCAGCTGAGTCAAGAATTAAATTTATAAAGCTGTAGACATTGCCGCCGACTAATGTCGGCGGCAATTCCTAACGCTTAGATTATTCACTAATTTCTTCTTATCAAAGGGGCTAGCAGCTGGGCCTAGCAACTCGATAATACTCAATATAAGTCTTAATAATTAATTAATTCAATTTCAACTTCAGAAGTTCCATCAGCACGACCAGCTTCATGTCCTTCTGCAGTTGTTACTTTAAAACCACCGCCTTTTCCAGCGTCAATAACAAAACCTGGGGTTCCAGATGTGACTCCAGAAATATTTGCTATTTCCGTAACTTCAGCAGCGACAGCTGAATCAGGATATGCCCCATTTTCGATTTGGAAGCCATCTATTGCAGTTGCAACTTGCTTCGCATCAACCAGGGCCTGGGTAGCCTCGGCCTTTGCCTGAAATCCTGTAAACTGCGGAATCAACACAGCAGCCAAAATACCCAGAATAGCGATTACTACAATCAATTCAATAAGTGTAAAACCTTTTTTGGAATGGATAATTCTACATTTTTTTGTAAACATATCAAACCCTCCTTATTTTTTATAGTTATTGTTCCTGTTATTGCCTATCAACTAGAATGATACGCACACCTCCTTCAAAGAATTAGAATCTGAATATCAATTCTTAATTTTATTCAAAGGCCTTAGCCATTTGAAATAAAGGTAAATACATTGAAATAACAATAAATCCAACAATAAATCCCATCACAATAATCATGGCCGGTTCGAAAAGACTCGTCGCTCTCTGGATTCCGACCTCAACTTCTTCATCATAAAAATCAGCCGCTTTATCGAGTAATTCATCGGTTGTTCCGGATTCCTCTCCAATTTTGATCATGTTGGTAATCATAGGCGGAAATAAACCGGACGCTCTGACCGGTTCAGAGAGAATTTGTCCCCCGCGAACCGCATCGTGGATTTTTTTCATCCCTTCAGTCACAACCACATTGTTCAATACTCCCGCAACACTATCGATTGATTGAAGTAAGGGAATACCACTGACCATCATGGTGCTCATGGTGCGGGCAAAACGGGCGGCAATGATTTTTTCATTTAAATCTTTAACAACTGGCAGTTTCAATTTTATTTCGTCAAAATGTCGCCGACCTTCTAGACTTTTTGCATATTTTTGCGCGATATATATGACAATTAAGATAGTTAAAATCACGATATACCAATATTGGTTAAAAAAGTTGCTAATACCGATAACGAATTGCGTTAAAGCAGGCATTTCCATATTGCTGCTTGCAAATAAGGATGCAAAGGTCGGCATAATGAACGTCAGCAAAAACGTGACCACACCAATGATGGCAACGATCAGTATGATTGGATAAACTAAGGCGCTCTTAACCTTATTCGCGAGCTTGTATTCCTTTTCATAATGAACTGCCAGCCGCTTTAAAATGTTGTCCAGCGTACCGCTGACCTCACCGGCTGAAACCATACTCAACATCAAGTCTGGGAAGACACTCCGGTTGCGCCGCATAGCCTCGGACAAAGTCAGTCCCTTTTGCACGTTTTCATAAACGTCGGTCACGACCATGCGCAATTTCTTGTTAGGCAGCTGATTTCTCAAAATATCCAAGCAGTTGAGAATGTTGATACCGGCATTGAGCATCGATGAGAATTGCTTGCAGAAGAGGGATAAATCTCTCGGCTTCACGCCCTTGGAGAACTTCATGTGAATATCACGGTTTTCTTCCTGCTCCAGGGTCAGCGGATGATTTTCTCTCTGGCGAAGCATACCCAAGGCTTCGGCCCGGCTGGTGGCAGTCAAAGTTCCTTCCGAAACGGTGCCGCCGGTGTTGATCGCTTTGTAGCGAAAGATTGGCATGAGTGCTCATCTCCTTAAGCGGCTGCGCAGCCTGTTTGTACACTCATTTTAGATTCATTTCTCTTTTCAATTAGGATTATACCTGTGAATCTAAAATTCAGACACTGTGAAGAAATTTCTTCGAATAAATCTTTTTCAACCCAGGTTTTATTGCATTTCTTTGCGGATGGATTCGACCGTCTTCTCTTTGAGTCGGCTGACCTTTTTTTGGTTCATGCCCATCTTCTCCGCCACTTGCTGTTGGGACATGTCCTGGAAGAACAGCATATGTAGGACCTTCTTCTGTAGGTTTGACAGCTTGTTGATGGCCTGATAAAGGGTCAGCTTGTCTTCGATGGGCAATCGGAAGCTCTCATAGGATGTGCTATGAATTTTTTGGAGATCGATCTCCTCAAAGCTTACGAGACCGGCCCGCATCACTTCCGCAACGCTTTCCTCTTTCACACGCAGTTGTTCTGCAATGTATGAGGTGGTTGGTGCGTCTTCGTTGGTTCGGATATACTCTTCAATGATGCGATCGACCTTGTTCTGAAGCTCAATAATACAGCCTGGGCGGTCATAGGATGCCTGCTTGCGTACCAGATGCCGGATCTCGCCGATGATACAATGGGATGCGTAGGTAACAAATTTCGCGCCTTTATCCGGTTCATAATTCTTCAGAGCTTTCATCAGCCCAAGAATTCCGGTTTGATAAAGGTCTTCCCGATCACATTGTTTGCCATAGAGATTGGCGTAGTATCGGATCAATCCTGAGGCAGTATGAACCACTTGCTCTAAGGAATCCTCATCCCGATGCTTCAAATACCCTTGCGCCGCTTCCTCCAGGGATGCAGAGATTTGTGGATATTCCATAGCCAGCACCTCATTACTTACCACGTCGAAGCATTCTCTTCGATGGAATCGATGACCGTTTAGAAATGTGAAGATATTTGTCTTCGAATCTCATCCAAATCAAAGGCATAACTCATTAATGTATCTCGGGTAATCACACTGCGTTTGTATAAGCCAATCAGGGCTTGATCCATAGATTGCATACCCAGTTTTGTACTGGTCTGGATGGCGCTGTCGATCTGATGATGCTTCTCCTCACGGATCAGATTGCGTACCGCTGGGGTTGCCAGCAGCACTTCAAAGGCCGCCACACGGCCGCTCTCATCGGCCTTGGGCAGGATCTGCTGATAGACGATCCCTTCCAGCACCGCCGCCAGCTGCACACGGATCTGCTGCTGCTGATGAGGCGGAAACACGTCGATCATACGGTCCACAGATTTGGCAGCGCCCGGGGTATGCAGGGTCGACAGCACCAAATGGCCCGTTTCCGCCGCGGTGATGGCCGTGCTGATGGTTTCCAGGTCACGCATTTCGCCCACCAGGATCACATCCGGGTCCTGACGCAATGCAGAACGCAGACCTGCCGCGAAGCTGCCCGTGTCCTGCCCCACCTCGCGCTGATGGACGATACTCAACTTATTCGCATGCAGATATTCGATGGGATCCTCCAGGGTAATGATATGGCAGCGCCGTTCCTGGTTGATCAGGTTGATCATGGTGGCAAGCGTCGTGGATTTACCACTGCCGGTGGGGCCCGTGATCAGCACCAGCCCGCGTTTCTTGCGGCTCAAATCCTTCATGATGTTCGGGATCCCCAGCTTTTCCATGCTCAGATCTTCAAAATACAGCAGCCGGATGGCCATGGCATAACTGTCCTTTTGGATGAAGCAATTGCCGCGAAAACGCCCTTTGCCGGGCCTTGAGAGCGAGAAGTCCATCTCACCCACGGTTTCAACTTTATGCAGTTGCTCGTCAGTGAGGATTTCCCGGGCCATGGCCTGGGTGTCGGCCGCCGTCAAGGGCTGTTCCGAAATAAACTGAAGCTCGCCGTTGATGCGCATGACCGGCGGGGTATCCGCGGACAAATGCAGGTCGGAGGCGCCCAGGTCGAAGGTTTTGTCCAAGAGCTCGTAGATATTCATCTCATCATCTCCTAGTCCAAAGTATAGGTGCTGCGCAGCATTTCATCAAAGGTGGTAACCCCTTGCTTCACCAGCTGGATAGCGTTCTGCCGAAGGGAGATCATGCCGTTTTTGGCGGCGCACTGCCTGAGCTCCTCGGTCGAAGCATGTCGGTTGATCAATTCCTTGATCTCCAGATTCACCGGCATGATTTCCACCACGGAGGTACGCCCTTTATAGCCGGTGCCGTTGCAAACCGGGCAGCCGGCCCCCTTGTGGAGGAGCAGATCCTTATCCAAAGGTTCCCCTAAAACCCGTTTTTCTTCCTCCGAGGCCAGATAGGAGGTTTTACATTCCTTGCAGATTTTCTTCAACAGCCGCTGGGCCTGGATGCCCACCAGGGCACCGGAGATCAGGTAAGGCTCCGTGCCCATGTCCACCAGACGGGCCACGGTGGATGCCGTGTCGTTGGTGTGGATGGTGGCCAGCACCAGATGGCCGGTGATGGCCGCCCGGACGGCAATTTGGGCCGTTTCCGCATCGCGGATCTCACCGATCATGATCACGTCCGGGTCCTGACGGAGGATCGACCGTAAGCCGGCGGCAAAGGTCAAGCCGGCCTTGGGATTCACCTGGACCTGGTTGACGCCGTTCATCCGGTATTCGATGGGATCCTCCACGGTGATGATGTTGCGGTCGATCTTGTTCAGCTCGCTGAGGATCGCATAGAGGGTGGTGGTTTTGCCGCTGCCGGTGGGTCCTGTCACCAGGATGATCCCATAGGGGTATTGGATCAGTTTTTCAAACACCTTCATATCGTATGGGCTGAAGCCCAGCTGTTCCTTGGTCAGGACCTGCCCCCCGGTATCCAGAAGACGGATGACCGCTTTTTCTCCGTAGGCGGTGGGCAAGGTGGACACACGCATGTCCACGCTGCGGCCGTCGATGATGTGGTTGACCCGGCCGTCCTGGGGGATCCGTTTTTCGGCGATGTCCATCTTCCCCATGATCTTGATGCGGGTCACGATGGCGGAATGGGAGGTTTTTTCGGGAGCGATGACCTCCTGCAAATCCCCGTCCACCCGGAAGCGGATGCGCACGGTTTTTTCAAAAGGTTCGATGTGGATGTCGCTGGCTTTGGCGGTAATGGCCTGCTTGATCAGGGAATCGATGAAGCGCACCATGGGGGCGCTGTTCACCTTCATCATGGATTCCTCATCCAGCTGATCCAAAGGTGCCAGGTCATCCTGGTATTGCCGCTTGAACTCTTCGATGGCCTGCTCGGTATTCTGTTTGCGGTAGAACCGGTCGATGGCGGCGATGATTTCGCTTTTCGATGCGATCACGGCTTCTGCCGCCATGCCCGTGGCGATCCTCACGTCATCCAGGGCCACAATGTTCATGGGGTCGTCCATGGCCACCACCACCCGGCCCCCATCCATCCGGATCGGGATCAGGTTGTAGCGGCGGGCCAAGCTCTCGGTGATCAGCATGGGGATCGCCGGATCGATGGTCAGCTTTTCCAGCTCCACCCGTTCAATGCCCATCTGGACCTTCAGCAGGTCGATGATGTCCTGCTCCTCGGCCAGCCCTTCATCCACCACGATCTCACCGATCCGCCGGTTGGTCCGGCGCTGGATCAAAAGGATCCGGTCCAGTTGTTCTTTGCTGATAAGGCCGGCGTCCAGGAGGAGGTCTCCCAGGCGGCGTGAACTTTTGATCGGCATACACAAGCTCCTTTGTGTCATCCTCTAATAAGAACAGAAAAACGAGCCATCGAATAACCATGATGTGTCCCGCCGTCGATGATCGATTCCGGTCTGTTTGTCAATGCATACAGAAATCTGGTTTTGGCTTCGACGCTCGGGTTGTATACAATATTCAGAATCCTTGGATTAATAGAATGTAATAGTTACAGTATAGCATTCCGCTGTTCTCGGTTCAATATAACGGGCATAAATTGTATGTATACTTTTATTTATCAATCTCCGAACCCATTCAATGTAAAATATGGTTTTATCTTGCATTCACTGGCTTTGCCCTGGATAGATAAAGCTATTATATACGTTAGCATCTATTTTCATAATTTTCAATATATTTAACATCTTGGTGACAGAATATCACTAATTTTGGCGGTTTTCAATAGTTTTGTAACCATTCTTCTTTGGGAATCCTTTATTTATTTTGCAGCGCCATCCATTGCCCGCCCAGGAACCGCCGCAGGCTCAGAATCCCCCGCGCCATCAGGTCCAGGATCATGCCCACCCAGGCGCCGTAGACGCCGATCTCCAGCACATAGCATAGCAGGATCACGGTACCTACCCGGACGCCCCACATGCCGATGGAGGTATAGTAGAAAGGCCGCTTGGTGTCCCCCGCCCCCCGCAGCACGCCGGAGATGACGATGGCCAGGGCGAAAAAGGGCTCCGAAAAGGCCATGATCTTCAGGCCTATGGCGCCAAGGGCGATCACCTGGGGATCCGGCGTAAAAATCATCATCAGCTGCCGGGAGAACAGGAACATCATCAGGCCCGCAAAGGCCATGGAACCCACCCCGTACTGGGTGCAGCGCTTAGCGTACTGCCAGGCCAGCAGGGGCTTTTCCGCGCCCAGGGACTGAGCCACCAGGGCCGTGGCAGCCACCGCCAGGCCGTAGCCGGGCATGTAGGAAATGGACTCCGCCGTGTTGGCCAAGTGATAGGCAGCCAGGGAGGCGGTGCCAAGGCCTGCCACCAGACGGGTCATCAGGATCTGGCCGGAGGAAAGGATCAGCCGTTCATAGGCGGCCGGCGCCCCCAGGTGCCAGGCGTAATTCAAGATATCCCGGTCCAGGCTGCATTCCCCTTTCAGAGTCACCTTCAGAGGAAAGGCATTGCTGAACAAGGCCCGCAGCAGCATCAGTCCGGAAAAGGTACTGGCGGCAGCGGTGGCCAGGGCGGCCCCTTCCACCCCCATGCCGGCGCCCCACACATGGAAGGAATGATCCATGACCTGTATGGTGCGTGGCTGGAAAATCAAGAAAAAGTTCCCTGCCACATTGAGCAGGTTGGTTAGGATGTTATACAGCAGCGGCGTCTTCGTGTCGCCGGCAAAGCGCAGCATGGTGCCGCAGAAGACCACGGACATGCTCATCAGGGAGGCGGACATGACGATCCGCAGATAGGCAGCCGCATGGGCCAGGATTGCCGGGGCGCCGCCCAGCCACGCCGGGACGCGGTCTGCCGCCAATTGGATGGCCAAGGTCAACCCCAATCCCGCCATCAGCATCACCAGCAAGCCCTGCCGGATCACCTGCCGGGCTTTTTCCGGACGGCCTTCCCCGATAAGACGGGCCATCTGGACGCCGAAGCCCAGGGCTGCCGCATTCATCACACCATTGATCAGATGGATGAAGGAGCTGTTGATGGCAATGGAAGCCGTGGCCTGGGCGCCCAGGGATCCCACCATGGCCGTATCCACATAGCTCACCATGATCTGCAGGATCTGCTCGGCAATGGTGGGCCAAGCCAGCAGCAAAATCGTTTTGGATGCGGTGACGTTGGGATCCAGCACGTTGACAGGTTTGTACGCCATGACCGGGCCTCCTCAGGCGGGTGCTTTTATGCGAAGTAGGCTTTAATCAATTCGATCACCGTGTCCAGGTCCTGGCGGGTGATGCCGTGGTGGGTCACCAGCCGCATTTCGCCTTGCATATAGCCGGTATTCTTGACACCGTTTCGGAGAAGGTATCTTGAAAAATCGTCGCTGCAAAAACCCTTCTGTTCGATCGTGAAAAAGACCATGTTGATCTTGACCCGGTCAAGGTCCAGCTTGATTTCCGGCAGTGCGGCCAGGGCTTCCGCCAGATAGCGGGCGTTGTTATGGTCCTCCTGCAGACGCTGGGTCATGGTCTCCAGAGCGATCCGCCCGGCCGCCGCCAGGAATCCAGCCTGGCGCATGCCGCCGCCCAGAACCTTCCGGTTTTTGCGGGCTCTGTCGATGAACGCCTTGGAGCCGCAAAGCATGGAGCCCACCGGGGCGCACAGGCCCTTGGATAGGCAGAACATCACGCTGTCGGTGCAGGCGGCGATCTCCTTGACGTCGGTTTCCAGGCTCACCGCGGCATTGAACAGACGGGCACCGTCCATATGGACCTTCAGGTTCAGGTTTTTCGCTGTATGGTAGGTTTCCCTCAGGACATCCAAGGGAACCACGTCGCCGTTGGCCAGGGCGTTTTCCAGGCAAAGCAGCGACGTTCTGGGTTCATGGATGTCCTCCGAGCGCATGGCCTTCAGGACATCCGCCGGATAAATGATGTTGTCCGGATTGTCCACCACCCGGGTGCTCACCGAGGACAGGATCGCGGCGGCCCCCACTTCATGATGGACCACATGGCTCCAGACCCCGGCGATGATTTCATCGCCCCGCCGGGTATGGCTCATGATGGCCAATTGATTGCCCATGGTGCCGCTGGGCACAAAGAGGGCGGCCTCTTTGCCGGTGACCTTGGCGGACAACGCCTCCAGCGCGTTGATTTCTGTGTCTTCTCCGTAAACGTCATCCCCCACTTGGGCAGACAGCATGGCTTGACGCATGGCCTCCGTGGGCTGGGTGACGGTGTCGCTTCTCAAGTCGATAAAACGCATGGGGCGAGCTCCTTTGGCATCGTATCTATTTTCCCTTGAGCCAATAGGGCTTCATAAGGGAATTGCTGTTTTCCTGGTTTTCCAGGGGGCCTTTGGGTTGTTGACCGCCTTCGGACGGTCTCCTGCGGTCCTTGGGCTTCGCAGGTCTGTCGGGCGGTGCGGCTTTAGCCGGTGCCTCGGCTTTGGAGGGCGCCGCAGGTTGAGCGGAAGCCGGGGCTCGGTTGGCCGGACCGGCAGGTTGTCTCGAGGACCTTTGGCCGGTGGGGCTTTGTCCGGAAGGCCGGGGGCCTGGATGAGACGGTTTCTGATCCTTTGGCCCCTTGCCGCCTAGGCCGCGGTCTTTATCGATGGCCGGCGCCTGGGGTGAAGCCGGTTTGGGTGCCGGCTTAAATGCAGGTTTTTGCTCTGTCCGCTGCTCAGGTCTGGGCTCCGGTTTTGTTTCCCTCATATCCTCCAGCTTGCGGCGGCTGGGCGGGCGTTTCTCCCAGAGGTCCGTAGAGATTTTCGGTGTCTCCGACAATTCGAAGGGCTTCAGCTGGATCGGCTTCCGTGCCGGTGCTTGATCCACCCCGCTGTAAGCGGAGCGGGTGAAATCCGAATAGGCAATGCCGCCCTCTCCATTATCGGCCATGGCGTCCTCGAATTTGATTTTGGTATGCTGCGGCCGTTCTGGCCTCCCCGGACGATCGCTTCTGAAGGCTTGCTCGGCTTTGGATGGCTCCGCCTTAGCTTCCGGTTTCACGGGTTGATCCGTCAGGGCCGTTCTTTCGGGCTTTGCCGGCCTTTCAGCCCGCATCGGCTTTTCGGGGCGAACCGGTTTTTCCGGTCTGGAGGATCTCTCCGGCCGCGCTGGCGCCTTAGGCCGTTCCAGCCCTTTGGGTTTCATCGGCTGCGGGGCCGCGGCCGCTCTGGGCAGATCATAGGACTTGGGATAGGTCGCCGCCTCCGGAATCACTTTGCCGATCAGCTTCTGAATGTCCTTCAGGTAAGCCCGTTCCTCTTGGTCGCAGAAGGAAAAGGCGATTCCGCTGAGGCCGGCCCGGCCGGTTCGGCCGATCCGGTGCACATAGGTTTCCGGCACATTGGGCAAATCATAATTCACCACATGGGATAATTCTTCAATGTCCAGGCCTCGGGCTGCGATGTCCGTGGCCACCAGGACCCGGATCCGGCCGTCCTTGAAGCTTTTCAAGGCCGCCTGGCGGGCATTCTGGGATTTGTTGCCGTGGATGGCGGCTGCCTGCAATCCGGCCTTCAGCAATTGCCGGACCACCTTATCCGCACCGTGCTTGGTCCGGGTAAAGACCAGCGCTGAAAGGATGCCCGGATCCTCCAGCAGCTTGGCCAAAAGCGCGGATTTATTCTCTTTTTCAACAAAATAGATGGTCTGCTGGATCGCGTCCACCGTGGAGGACACCGGATCCACCTCCACCGTCACCGGATTTTTGAGCAAGGTGTGGATCATTTTCACGATCTCCGGCGGCATGGTGGCGGAAAACAGCAGGGTTTGCTTTTTCGCAGGGGTGTGGGAAATGACTTTTTTCACATCGTGGATGAAGCCCATGTCCAGCATCCGGTCGGCTTCGTCCAGAACGAAGATTTCCAGGAACCTTAAATCGATGTATTTCTGCTGGATCAGGTCGTTGAGCCGTCCCGGGGTGGCCACCAGGATGTCCACCCCTTGCTTGAGGCTTTCCACCTGAGGATTCTGGGACACGCCGCCAAAGACAATGCCGATGCGCAGTCCGGTATGCCGGCCGTAGGCCCGCAGGTTTTCGTAGATCTGCAGGGCCAACTCCCGGGTGGGCGTCAGGATCAGCCCCCGGATGGGCCGGGTGCCGGCGGCCGATGGAGTCCGGCTGACCAGCAGCTGGAGCATGGGGACGCCGAAGGCGGCGGTTTTTCCTGTCCCGGTCTGGGCACAGCCCACCATATCACGGCCGGACAGGATCGCCGGAATGGCTTTCTCCTGGATCGGTGTCGGAATGCTGTACTGCTCTTCTTCCAGAGCCTGCAGAATGGGGCTGATTAAGTTGAGTTTCTTGAAATTCATGATGACCTCGTATTTATCGTTTGATTTTGACAAAAAGCCATCCACGGTTGAAGGAAAGCATCGCTTTTTCAACGCTCGGACGGCTTTGGGTTATAAAGCATCCCCTTCTCCTTCTAAAACCGTGGCATGATGATGGCTGCATATCCGATGGGTAAAGCTGACTGTGGGGAAACCTTGTCTATCTTAACAAAAACTGCGCCGGACTTCAAGGCAGGACATGTAAATCCTGCTATTTAATCTTCCTTGAGCTGCTGGAATGGAAAGGATTGGGCGCCGCGGAGCTCCTTTCGGGAGGCTTTTCGTTTTTTCTTGTTGTCGTACATCAGGCTGTCCACATGATTCAGGAACTGTCCGATGCTGTCAAAGGAGGCATCGAAAATTTCATATCCGAAGCTATACCTCAGCTGATAAGGCTTTGCCGCAGTCTCGTTGTAATGAACAAATACGTTCTCCATCCGGTCCAGCACTTTCCGAATGACCTCGTAGTCCGCGTTTTCGATCATCAGAACGAATTCATCGCCGCCGAAACGGGCCATGATGTCCGTTTTCCGCAACACCTTGCGAATTTGCTCCACCGCAGACTTCAGGGCAAAATCGCCTTCAAGGTGTCCAAAGGAGTCATTGATTTCCTTGAAGTCATCCAAGTCGATGAAGATCAGTCCGAAAGGGATGCTGCTGCGTTCTTTGTACACCCGGTACTCGATGTAGCGTTCGAAGGTCGCTTTGGTCCATGTGCCGGTGAGCACATCGAACTGGGCCATCCGGTCCTGGATAAAGACATACAGGATCACACAGGCGAAGGCGGTGGAACTCCACATCAGCAGCAAGCCGTAATACCGGATCTGCAGGTAGCCGGCGGCCATGGGCAGCAAGGCAAAAAGGAGCAGTGGAATATAGACATGCTCAAGCAGATATTTTTTGTTCTGGATGATATAGCCGGCGCCCGCAATCAGATAAAAATAAGCCGTCGTTGCCGGGATCCAGTACAAGGGCCCGCGGACATAAACATTCATGGCGGAAATGGTATAGAAGGCGCCGGTCCATGGCGAAGTTGCTGCAAAGAAGGACGTGACCACCAGAGGAATCGAAAAGGCCACGCGCCGATATTGCCCTTCAACTTCTTTGCCTTCAACCCAGTAATGGACAAAATAGCACCACTGATAAGTGATCAGCGGGCCTATAATGAACAAAGGCACATGCAGCAGCCGGGTGACCGGGACCAGGAAGGGATAAGGCTGCCGGTTGATGAGACAGGTTATGGTCTCCAGGGTGACCTCGGCCAGGATCAGAGCGGCGATCCGCAGGAATTTTCGGTTCAGCGGATCCTGCTGGTCAATGCGCTTGATGGCGATAGCCAGTACAAAAGCCAGCAAAATGATGGAGATCAGATTGATGTCGATACGCATAAAGGTGTTCATGGATAACCCCGCATAATCAAAATTAACGTCGATAACATATATAAGTCAGTGTATTCGACGTTGGAGGGCTTGTTCCTTTTTTCCCTTGCCTGTGGATAATAAATTTAAAGTTTTGTTTACTTTTTCGAGGGGTGTAAGAAAAAAACCGCTTTGCTTGACGCAAAGCGGCGGATCCTCCATCCATTCGATGAACCATGGGATGCCGGCGGTACCGGTCATGTCATTTCGCGATGCGGGTCTCCCGAACCGGCCGTCCTTCGATATAGCCGCGGTAACCCATGGGCGCAAGCTGGAATCGGGGTCCATCCTCATCCGCCCATTGGAAACCGTAAAGCTCCGGCTGATAGGTCTTCATGACCTCCCATAAGTCGCTGATGGCGGCTTCGAATTTCTCATCCTCATAGGGCGGCCCTTGGAAGACCATCATCTTGCAGGGCGGCAGCTCCATGATCTCGAATCCCTCAGGAATCTCACCATGATAGTCCAGCGGGACCTCTACCCCCTGAACATACTCAGAGGTGCCCGGTTGACGCAGGTTTTCCGGAAGCCACATCCCAATGGGTTCGTACAGGGCTTCCTGGATGCCGGTCAGGATATCCCATGTCCCGCACCCGACCTCGTCGCAGTATTCGAAATAATGGGTCGCTTTCTTTCCTCGTTTCAGGATCACCTTCCGGGCGGGCCGGTCCACCACCTGGACAAACACCGTATTGCTTTTCTGAGCCATCTCATTCTCCCCCTTTTGCAGTTTGCTGTAATAATCATAGGCTGATCGGGGCATGAAAAGCTTGAGGGGCACAGGGGCTTTGGAATAGGCCTTGGGCGTCACGCCGAATTCTTTTGAAAAGGCACGGGTGAACCCTTCATGGGTATCAAAGACGAAGTCAAAGGCGACATCCAGGATCTTCATCCTCTGATGCTCCGCCAGTGCCTCAGCCGCCCTGGTCAGACGCAGGGCCCGGATGTACTCAAAGGGCGCTTTTCCGGTAAGCTCTTTGAACATCCTGGCGCTGTACCAAGGAGAATAGTTCGCTGCCTCGGCCAACTGGCGAAGGGTAATGGGTTCCTTGATATGGGCTTCGATGTAATCCTGCATCCGCTGCACCGCAATGACTTTTTCCCAGCTTTCCATAGGATCTCCTCCTGAATCAAGGATATCAGACTGGCAGCGTGCGTTCTTGACTTGGCTTGCGCATTGGACGGTTTGGATAGGGGCCTGCAGAGCAAGGGCTAGGGGCTTCCACGGCTGAATATTCTTGATTGAATATTATAGAATCAGGCTAAAGAAGGCGGCTGCCATCGGATACAGCCACGGGGCGAGCAGCACCGTGAGGATGCCGGCGATGCCGATGGACAGGCTGCTCATGGCCGCTTCGGTTTCACCGATCTCGATGGCTTTGGTGGTGCCGATGGCATGGGCTGAAGTGCCCAGGGCCACGCCAACGGCGATTTTTTGCTTGATCCGGGCCATCCGGATGACCGCCGGCCCCATCACGGCGCCCGTGATCCCCGTGAGGATGATGGCCATCACAGTAATGGGCACGATGCCGCCCATTTGCCGGGACAGCTCGATGCCAATGGGCGTCGTCACGGATTTCGGCAGCATGGACATGATCACCGGATGATCGAGCTTGAACAGCATGGTCAAAAAGACCACGGAGAGGATGCTGACGGCAGAGCCAAACAAGATGCCCGACAGGATTGCCAGGGCGTGCTGCTTCAGCTGGTCCAGTCTTTTGTAGAGCGGGACCGCCAGGGCCACGGTGGCCGGGCCCAGGAACATGTTGATGAATTGTCCGCCTTTCTGATAGACTTCCTCCTCCACGCCGGTGGCCAGCAGAAAGGCGACCACCATGAAGATGGAGATCAGCAGGGGATTGAAAAAGGCCAGCCTGGTTTTTCTGGAGAGCCACAAGCTGATTTCAAAGGCGGCCAGCGATAGGACGATGCCGAAAAGCAAGTTATCGGTCAGAAGCTGCATGGCGGGCGCCTCCTTTGCTTTGCTTGGTATCCTGGAAGCTGAGGATTGCATCGGTCACTTTGCCGGCGGCGGCCATGGTGATGACGGTGGTTATGATGCAAATCAGCAGGAGCTGGGGCCAGATCCCACGAATACTCGTGTAGATCGACAGGATGCCCACGCCGGCAGGGATGAAGAAGAACGCAAGGTGATCCAGCAGGAAGCCCGCCATGTCCTCCACCTGCTCCAGTTTGATGCGGCGGCTGCATAGGAGACCGAGTAAAATCAGCAGGCCCAGGATGTTTCCCGGCACCATAAGATGAAATGTTTTCGATATCCACTCCCCCAGCAAATAAATGCCGAAGAAGATGATGGCTTGTCTGAAGAGTTTCACTGGGTCCATCCTTTCTGGGGGGAGTTGGGGACGGTAACTTTTTGCGGCGGCGGCGGTATAGGGACAGAGCAAAAAGTCACCGAGCCTTTGTTTTCGCCATTCTTGGGCAACTGCACTTAGATTTGATATTACCACGAAACTTTACTGTTTACCAAGCTATTTCTGCTTCAATATTTGGCATATTGGCTTGATTTTGGGGAGTTGCTGTGTCCCTTTTATGCGCGGGTCGCAAATTTGGGGGACGGGGACTTTTTGCGGCGCACGCAAAAAGTCCCCGTCCCCCAAAAACCAAAACAAAAACATCCGCCCTGCGGCGGATGTTTTCCTTTTACTCAATCGTGATTGCGCTGACCGGACATAGGTCCGCTGCCTGCTTGGCGCAATCTTCCGCATCCGGGGGAATGGCCTCCAGGATGACCACCGCTTTCCCCTCGGCGCCCATCAGGAATACCTCCGGGCATGTCGATTCGCAGAGTCCGCACCCGATGCAGGCATCCTGATCCACAACTGCTTTCATAACCAGCCTCCCTCTATAAATGGATTTGATTGTCCTCAATCAAACGGACAAATACGCCGGCTAAGGTTGGGTCAAACTGCCTTCCGGCCTGATTGTTGATCTCACTCTTGGCAAAATCGATGGAAAGGGCTTTTTTATAAGAACGTTCTGTGGTCATCGCGTCGAATGCGTCGGCAATGGCCAGGCAGCGGGCGGAAATCGGGATGTCTTCCCCGGCAATGCCTCTGGGATATCCTCTGCCGTCCCAGCGTTCGTGATGACCCAGAACGGCCGGGATCACATAATCCAGGGAAGGCAGGTGGCGGATCATGGCGATAGAATTTTCCACGTGCTTCTTCATAGTGGTGTATTCATCTTCGGTCAGTTTCCCCTGCTTGTTCAGGATGCTCTCCGGGATGCCGATTTTGCCGATGTCATGGAGCAGCGCCGCCTCACGAATGATCTCCACATGCTCATCGTTGAGGGAAATGGCGGCCGCCAGGGTCGTGGCGTATTCCGCCACCTTCTGCGAGTGGTTGAAGGTATAGTGGTCCTTCACATCGATGGCCGCGGTCAGGGCATAGATGGTGGAGGCATATTCCGTATAAACGTCCGGCTTCAGATCCGTCAGTTCCTTGACTGGGCCAACCACGGGCTCCTTCAGGGAGTAGACTTCCACCTTGTTCTTCCCGCTGCGTTTCGCATTGAAGACCGCCATGTCCGCGTTTTCAATCAGCTGTTTGACCGTTGTGGCCGTGTAAGGCATGATGCAAATGCCGCAGCTCATGGTCAGGGTCTTCATGGCGGCGGCGGCCTCGTCCTGATGGATGTTGGCCACCTGCTTGCGAATGTTCTCTGCCAGGTTGATGGAGGAATAGGCGTCGAAGTTGGGCAGGATCACGGCAAATTCTTTGCCGCTGTATCGGGCGGTGATCCCTTGGCTGCCCACGCAGCCCAGGATCCGCTGGGCAATGTTCTGCAGGGCCTCGTCCCCTTCCCGGTTGCCGTAAAGCTGATTGTACAGCTTGAAATCATCGATGTTGAGAATCAGCAGGGCAAGGGAATTGTTAGAGGCTTTCTGGGCCTCTTCGTTGATGGTCTCGTAGAAATACTTACGGTTCAGCAAACCGGTCAGTTCGTCATAACGGGCTTCCAGATAGGCCTTTTCATACAAACGTGCGTTCTTGATGGCGATGGAGCCCACGGAGTTGACGGAGTCCAGGAAGTTGATATCGTCAAAACTGAAACCGCGATTCTTCTGTTTCTTCGACAGCATGATGATACCGGCCAGTTCCTCATCACATTTCAAGGGAACCAGACATTCGATCTCCAGATCCTCCAGCTGCTTTTTCTCCTCCTGCCAAAGGGCCTTGAAGAAGATGGTCCTTTGGAATTCCTTGACCACCATACAGGTATTGTTGGAGATCAGCCATTTGACACAGGGATTTGTGTAAGAAAGCTGATAGCTTCGGGAATCCAGGGGGCTGGCGCTATGGACGGTTTTGAAGCTCTGAGTCTTTTCATCCGGCAGGCAGACGTAGATTTTTTCCACGTTGACCCCCTTCTGGACCACATAAACCAGCTTGGTCATGATTTCATCGAGGTTTAAGCTCTTGGACACATCCCGGCTGAAGTATTTGAGCAGCTCCGCCTGGGCCATTTCATCCCGGACAAATATCTTGTCCAGAAGCTTTTTGGTGAAATAAAAAGCTACGATCGATATGCCGGCAAAAAGGACGGCGATGACCAAGGTATCGTAGCCTTCCATCCAGGGGAGGGCAACGTCCATAAAACGTTCGAAAGGCTGAACGGCATTGGCGAAGATCACAAACACAAAAAGCGCTGTCCCAACATATGCTGAGCTGCGCGATATCAGCAGGGTCAGATTGAACAGGCGCCGTTTCGCCAAGGCATACACCATAAAGCAGGCATTGATAATGCCGGACAGCGTATCGCCGGGAAATTCACCGATGAAGGGAAACACGTCCATGATATTGCCCAGGAACAAAATGACCAGGCCGATCAGAATCGGTAAAAACCGGTCGAAGTTCATTTTATTTTTCCGGACGTCCTTGATGACCATATAGAAAATCGAGCCCACCACAAAGGCGGAAAAAACCATGGGAAAGATGACCGGCCAGGTGATGTCGTAGATAAAATGCGGCTGTCCGTCCGCCAGAATCTCAACCTTGGGATGCTTCAGGAACAAATGGAAATGGACCGCCAAGATGATCGCCGCCGTGCAGATGGTATAGATGATTCTAAGGAAATAACCTTTTTGCCCGATAAAGGCCGCAATAAAATTATAGAAAAGCAGCGGCAGCAGGAACATGCCGATGATCGAAACCTCGTACCAGAAATTCGTGTCCGGCCAGGCCTGCATCCGCATGAAAAGAGAGCCGCTTGCCCAAAAAATGAAAGCGACCAATATAGCCATATACGAATATATGACTTTATTCTTTTTTGCTGCCATGATGGTGATTAGCAAGAAGCTGTAGCAGCAAAGCGCTATGGCCGGTACGACGACATACGGGATCTGAATCAATTGGTTTTCACCGCGCTTTCCAGATCATATTCGAGTCCATAATCGTTGCTTTGAAACCTTAAAAGATCCACCAGGTCGTGCTTGGAGGGGTTCATGTGCCGGAGGATCCGGCCGGTCTCCCTTTGGTAAGCTTTGAAGGTGCCTGTTTTTAAAATGGTAATTTCAAGGGGGTCCATCCCCAAAAGACGCTTCAGATCATTGTAGTCGCTGTCGAAATAGGTAAAATAGATGCTCAAATGCTCAGCCAGGACCTTTTTGCTAACAGCACTGAATTCAATGGCTTCCGGCGTCATCTCCACATACAGGTGCATGTACGGACGTTGATCCCCGTTCAGCTCCTTGCAGGCGATCCAGTTCTGGATCCCCAGTCCGGAAAGCTTGATCACATCAGATATTGAATTCTCCGTGATTCTGGTAAATCCTGCAATATCGATGATCGAGGGTACCCGATCCACAAAGGCAAAACGGGGGATCCGCGGAGAATCCTTATCCCCTTCAAAGCCCAGGCAGCGATACATGTCGCCGATCCGGTACCGGGCAAAGGCGCCGCCTTTGAGCACAGTGATCACCAGTTCGTAATTCTGGTTGGTCACTACTTCGTTCATCAGGAAGGTTTTGGGCTCATAGGATGGGTCTGCCATGTTTTTCAGCATCTCATCTTCGGGAATGAATTCATAGAAGCAGGCGTCCGGGAAGAAGTACAGCCCGTCATGGGTCCATCCCTCCGTACCGATGCAGGTGGATTCGGTTCCGGCGGCGATTTCCATGGGGCGGCAGCCCCAGTACTCTTCAAGGGAATCCTTATAGCAGCAGCTATCTGTTCCGGCACAGACAAAGCCTTTTAATTTGAAAAGATCGCTGGGCCGCAGGGTGCGCCCTTCCTTGCTGCATTTGTACTTGGCGACGATGAATCGCCAGGCCATCTTTGGAGAAAGCTCAAAGAGCTTTTTCAAAGAACCGTTGCCGCCGCTGCCGGTTTTTGCCAGGCTGCCGCTGATGTAATTGGCCACGCTGCTGACGCCGAAAAAGAGATCGATCCCTTTTTTGAGACCTAGCTCGAAACCCTTGCGATTCCGTTCGCCAAAGGTCATTTTTTCCGCCTCCGCCACAGGCGGCAGAAATTCCAGAGTGATCTCGTCATTGAGCAGCAAGGGCAGCAGTCCTGTGGCATAAGGCAAGGGTGCAAGCCCGTAGAGCATCTTGTCGTTGGGTTTGATGTCGAACTTTCCCTTTGCCTTGCTGGTGGAAAGCATAAAGCAGCTGACCACGTTGTTTTTGTAAACGTCCAGCATGCTTTTGGTGTAGGGGGCAACTTTAAACGGATGCTTGCCGCCTTCCCAGGTGGTCTGGATCCAGATCACCGGATCTCCCGGCAGCATACTGGCTTGTTTTTGAAGCAAAATATCCGCATAATCGCTATAGGTGGTCAGCGGCAGCGTCGCCCTGAAATCATCGATGCTCTTCGGCTTGGCGCCCCTTAAGAGCTTCTGCCCCAAGCCGCAGCGGCTCCATAGGGCAATCTGTTCTGTCATGAGCCGGTTCTGGATCTGCATGTACCCTGTAAGGTCCAGATCCAGGAAGCCGCAATACTCCTGCCACAACTTATCAAATTGTTTCATTTGCAGTTTTTTCTCAAAATTCATGAGAACACTCCTAACGCGATTTCAAAGCCGCGGCGGACCTCCGGAGACTTTCAAAGCTGGGAATCAGGAAAGGCGTGCCTTCCTGGTACTCAGCATAGTTCACGAACTGCTTTGGAAAGATGAGACGGTCCTGCAGCCATACATAGAGCAAATCCAATAAGCTATAGATTATGCCTGCCTTCAGCATGGTGCTGCTGCCAAGGTAAGCAGCGTAAGCCAAGTAGAATCCGGTTAGCCAGAGAACACCGGGATGACGGCAAAGGGCGTACATCCCCTGGTCATAGACCCGGTCCATCCCTTCAAGGCTGATGTAGGTCCTTTTAAAAGGCAGCGCAAAGAAAAGCGTGTACACCAGCATGACCAGCATCAGCAACGACAAAAAGCCAAATAGGTATTTGGCGGTCGCAGGGACTAAAAACACCTCTCCCGTAGAGGATGCGATCATCAGCGTTGAATAGATCAAACACAGACAGCCCAGTGGGAAAAGCGTTTTCAACAGTCTGGATTTTATGGAAATCTGATTGAAATCGTAAAGAATGAAAAAGATGAATCCCAAACCACCTGGTATCATATTTTGCATTGCTTTCTCCAATTCAGTGTCATTTCAGGGCACTCTTATAAGCATTAATATATAGAGTGATTGTAATCTATAATATATTGGCAACGTATGATTTTGTCAAGTATTCTGACAAATTTAACATATTGTTCATATTATTGCAAAATTTTCGTCGATTCATTTTATTCCTTGACTTTCCGCTTCGATTTGCCTATTTTATTCATAGAATGCAACGCGCCAGCCGGCCGGGCGATATAAAATTTTAATTTTAAAAAGGAAACAGGTGATTGCCATGATGTCTGCTCAACGACGCGAAGGGATCCATCAATATCTGATTCAAGCCAAAGGTCCCGTGACGGCCACTGCGCTGGCTAAACTCTTCAACGTCAGCCGGCAGGTGATCGTTGGCGACATTGCTTTGATGCGGGCGGCCAATATGCGTATTTTAGCCACCCCCCGCGGCTATTTGGCGGATCAGGACCGAAAAGCCGCGGCATTGATCCGCACCATTGCCTGCCGTCACACCCTGGCGGATATGGCTGATGAGCTCAACACCATTGTGGACCATGGCGCAGGCATCCTGGACGTGATCGTGGAGCACCCGGTCTATGGTCAAATCACCGGTCAGCTTCAGATTTTTTCACGTTATGATGCCGAAAGCTTCGTTCATAAAATTCGTGAGCGCCAAGCGCCTCCCTTGTCCGTCCTGACCGATGGCGTCCATTTCCATACCATCGCCTGCCCCTCCGAGGCCGTCTACGAACGCATCCTCAACGACCTGGGCGAAAAAGGGTATCTGCTCCTTGAACAAAGGCAGGTGGGTCCATGAGCATCCTCTCCCTGGCCGGCACCGATTTCTTTGTGGTCATTGCCCTGGGCATGATCATCTGCCTGGCCAGACGCAACGTCCTGATCCACCGTTCCAACAATTTAATGTTTGTCCATCTATCCCTGGCGACGATCCTCCTGATGCTCCTGGAGATCATAACGATCCTTTTGGAGCAGCCGGGGAACCCGCGGCTGAATGCCTTGAGCTATCTGGCCAATATCTTGGGATTTTCCCTCAGTCCGGCCCTTCCGCTGATGATCCTTCTCTTCAACAGCCCGGGAAAAGGCCGCAAGCTCCGGCTTCGGCGCGCCCTTCTGTCCATCCCGCTGATGATCAACACCGTGATATGCATTTTCAGTTTTAAAACCGGCTGGGTCTTCTCCATCGACGCCCAAGGCCAATACTTCAGAGGCGATCTGTTCCTGCTGCCCACAGCAGCGGCTTTTTATTATTACGTTCTGGCGGGCATCCAATTGCTTTCCAGAAAAGAATACGACGCGAAGGACAAACAGCTGCTCTGCGCAATTTATTTGCTGCCGGCCATCGCCACCGTTCTGCAGATCCTCTTCAAGGACCTGCTGGTCTTATGGAGCAGTGTGGCGGTGTCCTTGATGCTGTTTTACATCTTTCTGCTGTCGACCCAGTTCAAATTCGATCCGGTCACCGGCATGCGCAACCGTGCGCAGTTTGAGCAGGAAATGAGGAATCATCAGAAGCAGGACCGCGTTCTCCTCATGGTCTTCGACTTGAACAACCTGAAGACCATCAATGACCAGTATGGCCATAAAGCCGGTGATGAAGCCCTCCAGCTTTCCTCAAGAACCATCCAGCAATGCTTGTCCGCCATCGGCATTCTGTACCGGATCGGCGGCGATGAGTTCTGTGCCCTGTGCAAGGATGTCCCGATCCAAAGGATCCAAGCCTTGTTTCATAAAATCGATATCGCCTTTGAGCGGATCGAGCTTTCGGTCCCGGTGAAGGTCCGGATGGCCCATGGGTTTTCCTATTACACCAAGGGAAAAGATGAAAGCGTGCAGGCGGCTTTCATGCGTGCGGACAAGGCCATGTACGCCAATAAGGCCCAGTCAAAAATCACTTCATTCAATGGCTATTAAGGCCGCTTTCCGGGCATGAATCTCCGTGGTGTCGAACAGCGCGGCCGGCGTATCCTGGGGTTTGACCAGCATGCCGATTTCCGTGCAGCCCAGAATAATGCCTTGCGCCCCTTGGGCTTGCAGGGAATCGATGATCCTGAGAAATGCTTCCCGGGATTTTTTTTCGGTTTTTCCAAGGCAGAGCTCATTGAAAATCACATGGTTGATCAGGCCGCGGTCCTCCGGTCCGGGAATCATGACCTGGATTCCCCGAGCCTGCAGCCTCTCTTTGTAGAAATCCTGTTCCATGGTGTACTTTGTCCCCAATAGCGCCGCTTTGACGACATTTTGCCCCAACAACGCCTCGGCGGTGACCTCCGCAATATGCAAAAACGGAATGTTCACCGCACCTTGGATCTTGTCCGCCACCTTATGCATCGTGTTGGTGCACAGCACGATCAAATCCGCGCCACCCCGTTCCAGCCGTCGGGCGGCATCCGCCAGGATATCCCCGCTTCGTTCCCAGTCGCCCGCCTCTTGGCAGGCTTCGATATCATGGAAGTCCACACTGTAAAGAAGGCACTGGGCCGAATGAAAGCCCCCCAAGGCTTCCTTGACCGTCTGATTGAGGATCCTGTAATAATCCATCGTGCTTTCCCAGCTCATGCCGCCGATCAAACCTATCGTTTTCATACAAAAACACCTCCGTTGTCTGAAACCATTCTATCGGACAACGGAGGTGTTTTCAATTTTAATTCACGGGGTTATTTGATGATCAGGATCGGTTTGCTGACTTGGATCGCCACTTTGCGGGTCACACTGCCAAGAAGCAGGTTGTTGACGCCGCTCAGACCTCTCGAACCCATGATGACCAGGTCAACATCATGGGTGTCGGCGTAATGGATAATCTCACTGGCTACATTGCCTTCCAGGATCACCATGTCCACGACTTCGCCAAGATCTGCCAGTCTCTGTTTGCCTTCCATCAAAATCTCTTTGGCCTTCACTCTGGATTCTTTGAGGAGGCTGATTTGCACGCTTTCAGAAAATTCGACCGGAAATGCGCCCGGATAGATGCCAATGACATGAAGCAGGGTTACATGGCTGCCAAGAGCTTTCGCCAATTCTTTTGCTTTTTCAACCGCCAGGGTTGAAGATACAGAGCCATCGACAGGTACGAGGATCTTTTTCATAAGTATCCCTCCTTAGCAAATTCGCTGAAGCTAATGCCTTCAGTACCATTATAGAATATACTGAATTGTGTGTCAACTAACATCCATAAATTTCTAAAAAAGAGAAAAACCTCTAGTCCCAGGCTGTATGCCCGGTGCCGGAGGTTTGCTCCCAGACGATTCTATTTGGGTTTATGGGCCGCATCCAGTGCACTTTGCAGGGCAATAGGTTTTTTCTCTGCTTTGGGCTTCTTCTTTTCCGGTTTCCTCGGAGTTTTACCTCCCATGTTCAACACCTCGCATATTATTTTTTTTAGCGTTTCAATGAGCCTAAAAGCCCCCGGATCAGGGATCGGCCGATTTCCCGGCCAATGGCGGTGACCGCCGAATTGGCGGCTTTTTCGAAAGCGGTTTTGCGCTCGGGGGATTTTCGAGCCGGCTTCTTTCTGGCTTCGTTTTCAAAAACTTCCATTTGTTCCTGCTTGATTTTCCTCTGAAGCAGTTCGTAAGCGGAATCCCGGTCCACCAGCCGTTCGTATTTGCCGCTGATCATGGCGCTTCGGATAATATTCTGCCGAGCCTCATCATCGATCGTCCCGAACATGCTCTGAGGCGGCAGGATCCAGCCCCTTTCCACAATGCCCGGCCTCCCCTCCGCGTCCAGACAGGAAACCAGGGCTTCACCGGTGGCAAGCTCCGTGATGGCATCGGCGGTTTCAAACGCCGGATTCGGCCGGAAGGTCTGGGCTGCCGCTTTGACCAGCTTCTGGTCGGCCGGGGTATAAGCCCGCAGCGCATGCTGGATCCGATTCCCCAGCTGGCCCAATACGTCCCCGGGGAGGTCGGAGGGGCTCTGCGTAATGAAATAGACGCCGATCCCCTTGGAACGGATCAGACGGACCACCTGCTCCACTTTGTCCAGGAGGATCTTGGGCGCATCCTCGAAGAGCAGATGGGCTTCATCAAAGAAAAAGACCATTTTGGGTTTGTCCAGGTCACCCGCTTCCGGAAGCGCCTCAAACAGCTCAGACAGCATCCAGAGCAAAAATGTGGAATACAGGGCGGGCTTCAGAAAAAGCTTCGGGCTGTGCAGAACGTTGATCACACCCTGGCCCCCCGGCGCGATTTGGATCCAGTCAAACAGATCCAAGGCCGGTTCGCCGAAGAAATGATCCCCGCCCTGGTCCTCAAGGGTCAGCAGACTGCGCAGCACCGCCCCCACGCTCCGGGGGGAGATATTGCCGTACTCCAAGGTAAATTCCTTGGCGTGGTCGCCTACGTATTGCAGCATCGCCCGCAGATCCTTCAGATCAAGGAGCAGCAGGCCACGGTCATCCGCAATACGGAATACAATGTGCAGGACACCGGTCTGGGTATCGTTCAGCCCTAAAAGCCTTGCCAGCAGCAAAGCGCCCATTTCTGAAACGGTGGTCCGGACCGGATGGCCGCCCTCTCCGAACAGATCCCAAAAACGAACCGGATACGCGCGATAGGAGAAACCTTCAACGCCCAGACGTTCGATCCTCTCTTTCATTTTTGGGCTTTCACTTCCCGGCATGGCCAGACCGGCCAGGTCCCCTTTGATGTCCGCGAGGAAAACCGGCACGCCCAGGTCGCTGAAGGATTCTGCAAGAACCTTCAATGTGGTGGTTTTTCCGGTGCCGGTGGCGCCGGCGATCAAACCATGCCGATTGGCCATCTTGGGCAGAAGATAGATGGGTATGTCGCTCTTTGCGATCCAAACCTTGTTGTCAGCCTGCATGGCTTCCGCTCCTTTTCATCCAGGGCCTGTCTTCCCTCCGCCGTCCGCAGGTTATTTCCGGCTGCGGCGGACGGGATCTAATTAGCGAACGATCAGCATGGGTATTTTGAGGTTCATGACCACGCTGCGGGTCACGCTGCCCACCAGGATCGTCCGCAGGCCGCCAAGCCCGCTGGAGCCCATGACCACCAGGTCAAAGTCCCCGCTCATAGCGAAGTTGAAGATGTTGTCGGCAGGATTCCCTTCCAGAAGCTTCGTTTCGACTTTGATGGGGGTCCCCATAAACCGTGCTTTGCCATCTTCCAGGATTTTTTCAGAGATGGCCTTGTTTTCTTTCCTCATGTTGCTGACCAGTTCCGGGGAGAATTTATAGGGATTGGAGGGGTAATCGTTGATGTTGCTTTCCATCACGTGAAGCAGCACCACCTGGCTTTCAAAGGCCAGTGCCAATTCCTTTGCCTTATCAATGGCCATGTTGGACATTTTGGAGCCGTCGATGGGAACAAGGATCTTTTTCATAAAACGCATCTCCTTTAATTAGTCATTATTGCGCACCGTTTGATTTGGGAGAAAGCACTTTGCGGATGAAAATTTCTGCCAGCTCTGGATCGAATTGGGTCCCTTTGTTTTGTCGTATCTCATCGATGGCTTGCCGCTTGGTCATAGACTTCTTGTAAATGCTGGGGCTGATCATGGAGTCATAGCTGTCGGCAAGGGCGATGATCCTGGCCGGCAAGGGGATCTCCCCCTCCCGGATGCCTTTGGGATAGCCGCTGCCATCCCATCGCTCATGATGATAAAGGACCGCATCCCCCACCTCGGCCAGCTCCGGATCCGAAGCGATGACCCGTGCCCCGGCTTCGGCATGTTTTCGGATCTCCTTCCACTCGTTTTCGTTAAGCATGCTGGGTTTATCCAAGATCCTGTTGGCGATGGCAATTTTTCCGATATCGTGCAGCAGGCCGCCGAGCGTGATTTTTTTGACCTCTTCCGGTTCCAGACCCAGAGCCCGGGCTGTTTTTCTGCACAGGAGGCTGACCCGTTTGGCGTGTTTTTCTTCATAAGGGTCTTTTTGATACAGTGTATTGATGATGGTGTTGACGATATTGCTGCGGATGTGTTTGCTGGAGAGCATTTTGTTTTTATACATGGCTTCCTCGGCGCTGCGCATGACGTCCATCATGTCTTCTTCTGCACGGCTTTTTGTTGCGATGCCGAGGGCAATGCTGACAGCGATGGAGTTGACCTGCTCGTTGGCGCAGCCCGCCGTGATCCGGCGGACGATTTCCTCAGATTCCAAGGTGGTGGTTTTGGGAAGGAGGATCATGAACTCATCGCCTCCCCAGCGGGCGATCAGATCATCCAAACGACAGCATTGCTTCAGGACCTTGGAAACTTTTTGGATCAGCTCATCCCCTTTTTCATGGCCGAAGGCGTCGTTGATCAATTTTAATTTGTTGATATCCCCCATGATGATCGATAAGGGCAGATTTCGCTCGGTGTCGAGACGCTTCAGCTCTTCTTCCAGGAACTGCCGGTTGAACAGGCCGGTAAGCATGTCGTGATAACTCAAATATTCGATATGTTTTTGCTGTTTCCTTCTCTCCGTGACATCGCTGATCACCGCATATATTTTTTCATCGTCCCGGTGGGCGTCCCATTCCATTTCCCTGTAGATACCATCCCGGTCGCGATACAGATTGACATGGCCGGAGACATGCTTCGTATCCTTCAGCCTTTCGAAAAATGCCTGATTCAGTCCTTTTTCTTCCGGATGGGCGAAATCCAGGAAATGCCTGCCTTCGATTTCCCATCGATGATATCCTAGGATCGTTTCCCAGGAATCATTAACACTGATGAAACGTCCGTCATCGGCCATGATGCATAACAAATCGGGGACAAGATTGAAAAACCGTTCCAGATCTGTGAATCTCCTGACGGACTGGCTGATGTCTGTGAAATAAAAACAGGCATGGCCCTGTTCTTCCTCTGAAACGGCGACCTCATACCAAGCATCGGAGGGTGCAGAATGGTAAGTATGGCCGGCATAACCGGGTTTAACCGCATCCTCCATCCAACGCTTGAACCATTCATCATTTCCAGGCATCCGCAGCGCCTTCAGTTCGGTGGCATTCTTGCCGGTGATCAGGCTCCGTTTCATGCCGAGGATCCTTTCAAAGGCGGGGTTGACGTGAAGAAAGCGGAAATCCACAGGATGTCCGTCCGTGCCAAGGACCCATTTTGCTTTTATGAAGCCCATAGGAAGCGCTTCAATGACTGCATTATATGAATCTTCTGTCATTTCTATCCCTTCCTATCTGTTATAGGTTAAGTTATCCTATCTATTGTTTTTATTATAATATAATTTCGGGAAGCAGACAATGAGGACGATTTCCAATGCAGCATTAGCCCTTGGCAGCATGGATGGATTTAGACTATATATTTTATTATAAATGATGTATGATGATGGAAGAAGATCGCGCATCGGCCTCTGTCCTTCCTTAGGGTTTCACCCTGCCCCAATGCAATGCCATGGAGGTGATTTGGATGGAATATTTCAAGGTTGCCGATAAAAACGAGCTGACCAAAGGTAACAAGAAGAAAGTCACCCTCGGTGACAAAGAGATCCTCATCATCAATCTGGACGACCAATACTACGCCGTCGACAACCTGTGCCCCCATATGGGCGGCTCCCTTTTTGAAGGAACCATCAAAGATGGCCAGCTCGTCTGTCCCAGACACGGCTCCGTCTTTGACATCAAAACGGGCAAGGTCATGGAAGCCGGCAGCATCCTGTTCATCAAAGTCAAGGTGGATAACCTTCACAGCTATCCGGTGAAAATCGAGGGCACTGACCTCTATGTGGGGATCGGTTGACAAGCCCGGCCTGCGCAAACGCTCGGAGAGAGATCTCCGGGGCAATGAAAAGCCCTGACTGAAGCATCGGTCAGGGCTTTTGTTGTCTGCCGTGGTCCTGCTCATCCTTCGGATCCCTTCAGAGATCCATGGCAAAGGCCGTTTCTTCGCGGATGTTCTTGATTCGGTTGTTCTTGTCCACAAAAACCACGGCAGGCTGGTACCTTTGCGCCTCCTCGTTGGGCATCATGGCATAGCTGATGATGATCACTTCATCCCCCGGCTGGACCAGTCTGGCCGCGGCGCCGTTGAGGCAAATCACGCCGGAGCCGGCAGGGCCGGTGATCACATAGGTCTCAAAGCGCGCACCGTTGTGGTTGTTGACGATCTGGACCTTTTCATTGGCCAAAAGATCCGCGGCCTTCATCAAGTCGCTGTCGATGGTGATGCTGCCCATATAGTGCAGATTGGCTTCCGTCACCGTAGCCCGGTGGATTTTAGATTTCATCATAAATCGGTCCATGCTTCATTCTCCTAACACCATATTGTCGATCAGCCGGGTTTTTCCGATGAGGACCGCCAAAGCAGCGACCGCAGGGCCTTCGATCGTCTCCAGGGGCTTCAGGCTGGCGGCGTCGCATATCTCAATATAATCGATCACGGCCGAGGCGGCCTGACCGATCCGTTCTTTCATAGCCTCCCGCAAAGGTTGGGTCTGCTTTTCGCCGGCTGCGAACTTTTTCCGGCATATCTCCAGAGCTTCAGACAGACAAAGGGCTTCTTTCCTTTCCGATGCGGACAAATAGGTGTTCCGCGAGCTCATGGCCAAACCGTCCGCTTCCCTTTGAATCGGCACGGATTCAATCGAAACCGGGATGTTCAGATCCATCACCATCCGTCGGATCACCTGGACCTGTTGATAGTCCTTCTGCCCGAAATAGGCCCGGTGGGGCTGGACGATATGGAACAGCTTCGACACCACGGTGGCGACGCCGGTAAAATGGCCGGGACGCGACGCGCCGCAAAGCCGGTCGGTGATCTCTGCGACTTCTACCGTCGTCAGAGGCGGATAAGCCGGATACATTTCAGTTGCGTCCGGATGGAAGATCGCATCGACTCCCGCCTGTTCTGCCAAGAGTGCGTCTGCCTTCAGATCCCGGGGGTAAGAGGCGAAATCCTCCTTCGGGCCGAACTGCAGCGGATTGACAAAGATGCTCATGACGACAGCATCATTTTCTGCCTTCGCTTTATGGACCAGGCTGAGATGGCCTTCATGAAGAAAGCCCATGGTGGGGACCAGTCCCACGGTCTGACCCTGGCTTTTCTTGAAAGCCACCCAAGTCCGCATTTCCTGAACGGTCTTGATAATGATCATGGATTCATTCCTTTCTGCCGGCATTTGATGAAAAAATCAGTAAAGCTTCGGGATGTTTTCGGGATCCATTGAAAAGGTATGTTCCTCTGAGGGAAACTTGCCTTCCGTCACCTCTGCTTTGTAAGCTTTCAGGGCGCGGAGGATCTCATCATGCAGATTGGCGTATTGTTTGACAAACCGGGGCTTCATGCCCGTAGTGATGCCCAGCAGGTCGTGCCAGACCAGCACCTGTCCGTCACAGCCGGCCCCGGCGCCGATCCCGATGGCGGGGATGCCCAGAGACTGTCTGATGGCGGTGGCCAAGGGGGCTGGAACGCATTCCAGGACCACCCCGAAGGCGCCGGCCTGCTCCAGGGCGATGGCGTCCTCCATGAGCTTTTTGGCCTGCTCCGCGTCTTTGCCCTGAACCTTGTAGCCCCCCAGCTGATGGACCGATTGGGGAGTCAGCCCGATGTGGGCCAAGACCGGGATCCCGGCGCCGGTCAAGGCTTGGATCAGTGCGCAGCGCTCTTGGCCGCCCTCCAGCTTGACCGCCTGGGCGCCAGCTTCCTGGATCAGCCGGCCGGCGTTGGCAATGGCTTCGTCTAAGGAGCGGTGATAGGATAAAAAGGGCATATCCGCCACCACAAAGGTTTGCCGGGCGCCCCGGGTCACCGCTTTGGTATGGTAGATCATATCCTCCATGGTCACCGGCAGGGTCGTGTCATAGCCCAGGACCGCCATACCCAGGGAATCCCCTACCAGGATCATCTCGATGCCTGAAGCTTCCACCAGACAGGCGCTGGGATGGTCATAGGCGGTAACCATGGTGATTTTTTCGCCGCGATGTTTCTTTTCTTTGATGGTTGATACGGTGACTTTACCGGACATTTGGATGGCCTCCCTTGCTTTGATGTAATATTTCATTCAGTTGTTCAAAGGTTGATTCCGGCAGCCCTCCGGCTTCTCTGGCCATGGACGCCGTCCGTTCCGCTAAAACGCTGTAAGCCGGCAACAGCTCCGGAAACCTCGCGTTGAGCGCCTCCAGGTGGGCGCGCACCGTTTCCGCATCTCCGCGAACGATGGGGCCAGTCAGCGCACTGGCCGGAGAAACAGCTGCCAGATTGCCCAAGGTCCCTCGCATCAGCGAAACAAGGGCAGCTCGGGCATCCTCCTCGGAAAGGCCGGCTTCGGTAAAGCACCGGATCCCCATGGCGGCCAGAGTCACCAGAAAATTGGAAGCGATGCTGGCCCCTGCATGATAAAGGGCCCGGTCCATATGAGGCGGTGCGATGGCCAACCTGCATTCCAAGCAGGCCGCCAGCTCCCGGACCCATTCGATCCATTCAGGATCCCCTTCAAACATCAACGTGGAACCGGGCAGATTGGCCTGGGCCTGAGAGATATTCGCCAGACTCTGCAGTGGGTGGAGCGCGCCGGCAAACAGCCCCTGGGCCTTCAACGGCGCGAGGATTTCTGCCGATACCGACCCGCTCAGATGGAGCACCCCGCGGAGTCCGGCCTTGTCCAGCGTGACGAGGTCTCGGACCACATCCCCGATCACCTTGTCCGGCACGGCAATCATCAGGACATCATTCTGAGATGCGGCCTCGGCCAGCGTCACAGCCGGAAAGATCCGGCCCCCGATCAGGATCGTCCCGCCGGCCGGGTGACGGGACACGACTTGGATACGGTAACCCTTTTTTGCCAGCATACAGGCCAGGACTGAACCTGCTCTGCCTATCCCGATGATTCCGACACGATGCATGGATCTCCCCTTTCAAAATGCTTTAAAACAAAAAACCTTTCGGACCGTTTGATCCGAAAGGCATTCAAAAGCAAATAGGAGAAATTAAATTTCTCGTAACCTTCCGTCTCGGTCCGGCAATCGGCTCCAAGCGGCCTATGAGTTTGTAACCGGGAATGAACATCATCGGTTCCGCCGTGGGGGCCAGTACGGTTCGCGAGGGATACCGTTTGGCATAGGCTGGCAACCATGATTTACTGCATATTGTACCACCGGGCCAGAGGGTTTGCAAGATAAATTCCGAATAATCTTGCATCGTCAGCGCAGCCTGACCTTTTTGCCGAAAATCAGATAGGCCTCGGCAAAGGCCAGGAGACCCAGGCAAAAGATGACCGCGTAGATGACGGTCGGATACTGTCCGTTGAAGCCTTCCGGCAGGAGATGCTTGTTCAGAATCCCGGTGTAAGCCCAGATCAGCACCAAACCATAGGCGGCATCCCGGTTCGTCAGCATCACGGCGATGCCGATCACAAGGCCTGCGCCAAGGGCGACGATGGTCCAGACCGTTTCGGAAAACCCTGCCCCTTTCCAGCCCAGACTGACCAGCAGAACCGTCACGTTGGCAATGGTTGCCACAGTGATCCAGCCAAAGTAAATGCTGAATGGGATCTGCATAAAAAGGATCTCTTTTTTGGATAAGGTCGCTTTGCTGGTCTGCCGGTTGATCAGGATCAGACAGATCAGAATCACCAGCATCAGCAGGATCGTCAGCGGGATCTGCAGATAATGCCAGGCAAAGATCCAAGCTGCGTTGGCCAGGGATGAAATGAAAAAGAGCGTTCCGATCATTTTGTAAGAAAGTTCCGAATCAGCCTGATTTTTATTCAATACCGTCTGGTACAGCACCGAGCCCGCCAGCAGGAGGTAGATCAGTCCCCAGATGGCAAAGGTAGTGCCTGCCGGCGCGAAAAGATTCGGGTAGGCGTCTGAAACCGCCCCGGTATCCATACCGTTGATGGGCAGCCAGACCGCCAGCCAATTGGCCAGGATCATCACCAGATAAGTTGCCGCCACCAGGATTTTCAACTTAGATCCCATAGCTTTGTTGTCCATTCCTCTCAACCTCCTCTTCATCGTCTGATATTGGATCCTTCAGCGGCTTCGGCGGGCCGGAGCAACGGTTTCAGCCGTTCTCCCGAAGCACCTTCAACGCCTTCAGGGTGATCCATTTGGAAGGAGCGCCTTTTTTCTCGATAGGGACGAGCATCTTGCCGTTGTTTGAGTTTTCCATTTTCCAGGTGCCATCCGCCAGCCGCTTGCCGCGGATGATTTCAAGGGCGTCCGACAGCCTGGGATCGCGGATATTCAAATCATGGAAAATTTCGAGGAGTTCCAGGATGTCCGTCTGATACATCAGCGGAAAGCCGGGCTTCAGCCATCCCGGCCGTGACACCTCATGGAGGTTGTGGCTCTTTTTGTACAGGTGGTGTTTTAGGAAGTATTCCGCCAGTTCATGGAGTTTGTTCTCCGCTTCAGGGCTGCGGCGGGACGCCGGCAAGTTGGCCAAGGCTTTGAAGGTCTTTGCGGCGCCCATATGGCAGGTATGCTTTCCCCAGCACATTGGATAACGTTCGTAGGGCTCGCCCTCAGGCGCCGACCCGTCGCCGTCATCCGCCCGCTGATACCGAACGATCCAATCGATCGCTTTGCGGGTCCTTGGATCCTCAAGATAACCCAGCCGGGTCAAGGCAAAAACCATATTGCCCGTAAGGCACGGAATCACCCCGCTGGGAAGCCCGCCGCCGGTTTTGGCGCTCTCGCGGAAAGAAAAACCTCCGCTCTGGACCTCTTGGGAATGCCGCAGCATGAATTCACAGGCCTTCCGGATGCCCGGATTCGCCGGATCCGCAGCCAATTCCGCCAGGATGAGCAAGGTCCACATGGTGCCTTTATATTTGTCCAGATAGAATCGCTCCGGCACACCCCAGGAACCGTCTTCATTTTGCTGCTCCAGGATTTCCGCCACGGGGCCATGGGCCATGATGGCGCGGCAGGCTGCTCTCACATCCGGATCTCCCGGGGCTTTTCCTTGCAAAGAGGTCAAGGTGAAGAATCTGACCGAAGGATCCTTTTCTTCCAAAAGCCATTCCATCACACGATCCTGCACGGCAGCGCCTCCTTTCGCTTTACACGCCCTGCGTGCGGTGCCCATGCTTTTCTGCATAGCCGCGGCAAATTGTGAAAAAGCCTTTCATCGACTCCGTAAAATATTTATTCTTGTGGTAAATCATGCAGAATTTACGTTTGAAATCCACGCCCTCCGCCCGAAGGATCCGCAGTTCTCCGTTTTTGATCTCATTTTCCACAAGGAGCTTGGAAATGACTCCGACGCCAATCCCTCGGATCGCGGCATTTTTCAAGCTGTCCGAGCCATTGCACTCCCAAACATAGGACCAGTCGATGTCCTTGGCCGCCATGACGCTTTCAAAGAGCTCCCGGTGGCCGCTGCCCGGTTCCCGGATGATAAAGCGGACACTGCGCAGAGCATCGGGCGCAATGGTTTCCGCAGAATACAGCGGATGGCTGCGGCCGCAGACCAGGACCAGCGCATCATCCATCAGCGGCTCCGAGACGATATCCGAAGAGCGGACTGTGCCTTCCACCACGGCAAAATCCACTTCGTTCTTTAAGATCATGCTTTCGATCTCTTTTGTGTTTCGGCTGACCGCTTGAACCTGGACGGCAGGAAACCCGGCGGTAAACTCCAGCACCAATTCCGGTAAAAATTGTGCACCCGCGGTGACGCTGGCGCCGATCCGGATGAGTCCTGTCTGCTCCGGGTTTTTCATCGCCTGATCCATTTCGTCGGACAGCGCGGTCAGATGCCTTGCATAGCTTAGCAGCTTTCTGCCTGAGTCCGTAATATAAAGGCGTTTGGAAAGCCGGTCGAAAAGCTTGACCCCGTAATAGGCTTCCAAATCCGCAATGGCCTGGCTAACGGAGGGCTGCGCGATGTATAGGGCTTCAGAGGCGGCGGTCATGCTTCCCAGATCCGCAACCATTACAAAAATCCTTAAATGCCTGAGTGTCAAAGGGTCTGCCTCCTCATCGATGGATTATCCAGGGCGTTGTATATTCTTCTAAGCCTGGCTTTCTGGGCGGCGGTCAACGTCTTTTCGCGGTCCTCGAGGACTTGGACAAACGCATCTCGGTTTGACGGATCCACGGCCAGCAGAGTGCTTTCCGCATGCTGCGCGACCTCCTTGGGGCGGCAGGTCTTCAGATGCTCCAGCAAATAGGGCAGGATCCTTTGCCGGTAAGCATCCTTCTGGGAAGCCGCTGACGCCAGCACCTTGACCCCGTTGTCCACCGTAATGACGGAGCCTTCTTCCATGGCTTTAAGGATCCTCTCCAGATTGTCGAAGATCGTGTCGGCCCGCAGCGATGCAATGGTGGACAGGGCCAGCATTGCCCCCCACACGGCACGGTTGTTCCGGCTTCCCAGCAGCCGAATGAATTCATCGGCATATTCCGAGATCAGTGCCGGTTTCAGGTATCCGGTCTCGTAAAGAACCTTGATGCAATCGCTTTGAAGGTTCCGGTCTTTGTCGAACAAATGGCCCGCAATTTCCCGGATGCCATCCCGGTCATCCTTTTCAGCCAGGTCTCTGGCCAATTCCTGATTCGGTGCCTCATCCCTGCGCCCCTGCCTGCAGGCAAGCCGGTCCAGTACGGTCATGGGTCATACCGCCTTTCATGATAAGAGCTTGGTCCTGAGCACGATCAGCCTTTTACCACGGCAATGGTCTTCAGCCGCCGCTTCGGTTGGATCAGGTCCAATTCATTGGCGATCACAAAGTCAATGTCCTTGTAGGCGAATCGGGATTCTTCCGACACGTCGCCCCGGCGTTCTTTCCCCAGAAATACGCCCAGCTCATTTAAGTCGCTGATGGTTTCCTGGACGCTGAATTTCTGCTTTGCCTCGTGCCGGCTCATGCGGCGCCCAGCCCCATGGGAACAGGACTGGAAGCTTTCCGGATTGCCCAGGCCTTCGACGAGATAGGAATAGCTCCCCATAGCGCCGGGAATGATCCCCATCTCTCCTTTGCCGGCGCGGATGGCGCCTTTCCGGTGGACCCAGACCATTTTTCCATAATGTTCCTCAAAGGCTGCATAATTATGATGGCAGCAGATGGGTTCCTCCAGGCGGACGTCTTTGATTCCGGCGTATTTGCCCACCAGATGGCGCACCATATCCAGGACAGCAGACATCATATGGGCCCGGTTTTCTTTTGCGAATTCCATAGCCAGATTCATCCAGCAGATGTATTCTTTGCCGAGCCGGCTTTCCAGGGGCAGATAGGCCAGGTTCCATTCCGCCGGGACCGGTGCATGCTGCATCCGGTTCAGCGCCTTGGCATGGTCATTGTAATAATTGCAAATCTTATACCCGATGTTGCGAGAGCCGGAATGGATCATGATTCCCAGCAGCCCCCGGTCGTCGGTCTGAAGCTCAATAAAATGGTTGCCGCTGCCCAGCGTTCCCACCTGATAATGGGCATCCTCCAGCTCCCGGACCAGTTCATGCGGCATGCTCAAAGACGCGTCCAAGCCCATTTCCTCGCGGAACCTGGTGACGCTTCGGCATTCCTGCCGCGTCTTGTGATGCTCGAAGCCCGTGGGGATGTTTCTCAGAATATCTCCAACCATCGCCTGGGCCAGCTTGCCGTTGGGGGTATTCACTGAAATCAGCGGCTCCACAGGGATATTGGTCTGAACAAAATTCATGCCGCAGCCGATGTCGACGCCTACGGCGTTGGGGATGATCACATTTTCCGTGGCAATGACGCCGCCGATGGGCATGCCGTAGCCGGGATGGGTATCCGGCATCAGCACCACCCATTGATGGATAAATGGCAGATTGGCCAGATTTTTGGCCTGCTGCAGACATTCGCCTTCGAGCTGCCCTTCATTTTCAAGCCACACCTTGATCGGCCATTTTTGCTCGTGAGGTCTGAAGATCGTAAACATCGTCGATCCCTCCCTATCCACCCAAAAAACTATTGCTTTTTCAACATTTCACAGAGCTTTTGCCCGAAGAGTCCGGCGCTTTTCGGGGAGTCGGCCGTCACAATGCGGCCGTCCGCCGTGACCCCCGGATGGGTGTAATGGGCACCCTTGCTTTCGATGCTTCCGATTTCATCCGGGTACACGGTGGCATGCTTTCCCCGGAGGAGCCCGGCGTTGGCCAGGATCACCGGTGCGATGCAGATGGCCGCCACCAGCTTATCCTGGTCATCCATCTCCTTGGCGATTCGCAAAGCTTCCGGATCATCGAAAAACACCCGGCTGCCGCCGCCGCCCACAAAAACCACCGCGTCATAGTTCTCCGTCTGGATGTCCTTCAGGGCGGCTTGAGCATGGACTGTTCCGCCCTGGACGCCTTTACAGGTCCCTTCTTTGTGACTGGCGACCACCACTTGATGCCCGCATTGTTCAAGGGCTTCTTTAGGCTGGAACAGTTCTTCATCGCGGAAATTGACCGGCGCAGCAATCATCAGTACTTTGGCCATGGTTTTTCTCCTCCTTAAAAAATCGTCATCATTTCTTGAAACGTCGTTTTCGGACCCCTCGGCCGATGGCTGTTCCCAAAGCGGAGAAGCCAAGGATCACGAGCATATAGATCAAGTAAAAAGGATTGAATTCCTTCTGCAGATAGGCCAAAAGGAATAGGATGCCGGGCAATCCCAGCGCAAGGCTCCAGCGCCAGATTTTTTCAGGGAGTGCCAGCCCCCATGCGCAGCCTAAAAAACCATAGATCAAGAGAATAAAGCCGATGGTGATCAGGCGTTCCTGCAGGCCTCCGTCGGCAAACACCGAAACCAGGACCCCGAAAAACCCGATAAAGCAGCCGGCCATAATGGCCAGGATCAGTCCCAGGATCTGTTTCATACGCAGTGCCTCCCTGTCTCTTGGGCTGCAGCAGGCATCCTTATCTGAGAATAATTTGATCGGGGAACGCATGGCGCCGCGAAACATTCCACATTTTATCGATATAGGCCGTGGTATAGACTTGTTCGATGGTGTGGTAAAGATAGGCCGCCCTTTCGGTCAGAATATATTGTCCCTGTTCTTTTTTCAAAAAGCCCATTCCTTCGGCAATCCGCATCTCGGCACCGTACATGCTGTCCAGCGGTTTACCAACCACTTTTTCAAACTTCTGCGGATCGATCCTCATGCCATAGGCACTCCAAAAAAGGTAGTACACTGCTCTCTGCCTTGGAGTGAAACGGAGCGTCAGGGAGGTGGGCAGACGGCCTTCAAGGACCCGCTGGATATAACTTTCGATGGAAAAGGTATTGATTTTGAAAATGCCCTTGAGAAGCGTTGTGGCCGAAACGCCGAAGCCAAGAAAGGTGTCCCGCGTTACGGAGGAATATTTGCCGGTGCCGGGCTTGGCGAAGGTCCAGACCGAGGTCCTCTCCGAACCGCTCCAACGGTTATAGGCAGTCAGTTCTTTGAGCATCCTTCGTTTGACATCTTGGCTCATGGGCTTATAGGTGTTGTCCGCAAAGGTGAAATCGATGAACGGGTAGGTGGAGATCTGGGTGGCGCCGGCATCGAAGGCGGTTTGCACATCGCGGCACAGGCTTTCCCGGGTCTGGCCGGGTATGGCAAAAATCAAATCCGCATCGATCACCTCAAACCCATAGGTGCTGGCCAAAGCGATTTTCCCGGCGGCGTCTTCAGGGCTGCGCCCCAGCTTCCTCAGACATTCGGGATCGAAGGACTGGACACCGATGCTGACCATGGTCACACCAGCCAGTCTGAGTTTTTCCAGGATCTCATCCCTCACGTCATCGGGATGGAGCTCGACGCCAATGCCATCCTGGAGGATGAAATACGTCTTTAGCTTGTCGATGACCGCCTTCAGATCGTCGATCATCAAGGCGGGTGTGCCGCCGCCAAAATAAAGGCTGGTTGCCTTTTGAGGCGTTCTCCCGGCATGGCAGACCAAATCGATTTCCTGCAGCAGAGCATCCCGGTAAGCCTCCGCCTTAGCCCGGTCATACAATTCTTTGCAATAAGGGCAAAAACTGCAGATCGACCGGCAAAAGGGGATATGGACATAAAGACCAAGATCTTCCAGGGCTTCGTACGCCAGGGGTTCCTCCATCCCCCCTTCGAAAATGAAGGGTTTCAAGGAACGGGTCAGATAGACCCTCAACAGGGACGTCAGCAGCATCCAGGCACCTCCGGGCGGTCATTTACATAAGATCCGCTTTTTTCTGTTTATATTCCTCTGAATCGATCTCGCCTCTGGCATATCGTTCCCGAAGGATCTGCAGTGCGGTATCCTCCGGATGGTTCCGCTTGCCCTCACGATACAGACTGCTTTTTTTATATAACCGGATGGCGATTGCTATGACCACGCCCCAAAACAACAGATAAAGGGCCATGGAGGCCAACCCGATCCACCAGAACTCCGAGCCGCCCATCCATTGGCTATTGGGTCCGTAAAAAGGGTGCACCGCCGATCCCTCCTTTCCTCTAGGTCAGGGTTCCGCCCCGGCGTTCAATGTTTGGCGCCGCCTGAAGATCTTGATGGAGGCTTTTTCGGATGTAATAGACCGGTTTGTTCAGTCTCTCAGCGTGGATGGCGATGGATTCCGTCAGCGGGTTCTCCGCCGTTTCTTCACGGCCGCACAGGATAATCAGCAGACTGCTGTTTTCGGCGATAAATCGGCCGGCATGGTGAAAAGCGGACCGCTTGGTGGGCGCTGCCGGCATTTCAATGATTTCCGTAGCCTTTTGAGACAGCCAGTACCGGATCTCCTGCCGCAGCTCTGCCCCCTGGCTGTCCACCCGCACATCATCCGAAACGCCGAACTCATCGAGATACTTCTTTTGTGAGAAAGGCAGAATGACGATCAGCCGGGCCATCGATTTGCGATTCAGCAGACTTTGGACCGCCATCCGCTCCGCAGCGCAGGACAATGCGGAGAATAAGGTCAGGTCATGGTCCGGATATTGGTCTTCGATCCAATCAAGCACCTGAGCCAGAGCTTCGTGGGAATCCTCCTGCTCCTCCATCGGTTCAGAGGCAGGCTCGAAGAGACCGGCGATGCCGATCCGGAGCATTTCCGGAAACTTGCGATAGGTCAACGCTTTGAATTCCATGACATTGACATTCATTTCGATGATATTGTCCGGCGGCAGGCTGGATAGCTCAAAATTACGCTTATCCGCCAGGGCGCTCATTTTGATGAGGTTTTCCAAAGACCGGGCGCCGTGGGTGTATTTGGTCACCCTCAGGAAAGCGTCCAGGACCCCCGGCTCCACGGTGAATTCACCGCCTCGGTTCAGCTGCGGCGCGGTGGTTTCAAGATATTGCCGAAGAATGAAGGCTCTGCGGATCAGATAAAGCCGATCCTCAATGGTATTGGGATTGCCGTTGATCCCGCGGATGTTGATATAGGCTCTCAGGCGGCTGATGAAATCCGGTTTCTTGGCGGCACGGTCCTCCGCATGGTCTCCTGCCTGGAAAGCCTCAAAGGTGTGCCGGGTGGCGCCGGCGAAAACATAGATGCCGCCGCCCAGCGGCCGGGATACCCCATGGTCTGTGTACTCCCCATCCTGCATGGGCGCAAGGAAATAGTGCAGCCACCCCAAAGGCTGTCCGGCACAGTTTGAATCGAATTCATCCCAGAAGACCAGGGGCAGAATGCCTTTCAGATTCAAATCCCGTATTTCGCTGAAGGCCGAATGCAGCTCATCGGGAGACTCAAATTGTGAAAGGTTGAAGGTGAGCTGGGCTTTCTCCTGAACCCCTAGTCCACGGGCGATTTCTTTGACCGCAAAGGACTTTCCTGCGCCGGGGGACCCGAAGACCGCTACGCACATGGGCTTCTCAAAATTTTTCTGTTCAAGGTAGTCTTTCATGGCATTGTTGACGCCGCGGACCCCCTCGATTTCCTGCCGGTCCGCGCTGGACCAGGCGCCGAAAATTTCCACGGGCACGTCGGGCAACGCCGCTAGAGGGCCGCGGACCACAATATTCCTGGCGCAATCCAGCACCGTCTCCGAGTGCCATTCCGCCTTGTCGATATCCTGACGGCTCCTCAGTAAATTTTCTTCCAGGATCGTCCAGGAGGCATGCCCGGTTTTTCGAACCAGGGACCGGGTTTCCGTCGTGAATGTCCCCAAATCGCAGATTTGTTTTTCAATTCCCCGGGGCTTCAAGGCCTCCCCGGATTTCAATTTCCGGTATACTTCCGAAATTTCCCTAAAAGGGAATTGCAGGTAATACGCATTGTCGACCCCAACGGTTTCATAACCGTAGATATGCAGATACCGGGCCAGGATCGTCCCGATGCGGCTTGCTTCGGTCCAATTCATAGCCTCCGGCTTTTCTGCCCAAACCGCAGCCAAAGCCCCCAGAAGGCAGGTGTGATACCCCATGATCTGGCCGGGATAGCGGCTGACAAAATCACCCTCCTGGCCGCTTTGGTCGAAAATCAGCGTACCGTGTCCGTCTTCGACGATCACGGCGCCGCTGGCGCCCATGGTCACGATGACCCTGCCATATTTCAACCCCTTCCCCTTAACATCCACAAAGGGGCAATTGGGATTCAGCACCGCGTCAACGACTTCTTCCATCATCAGCTCCCAGGATAAGGAGATGCCGATTTTGACAGAACAAGCCCGGAGGTCGCTTAAGGTGGTCACCAGGGTGGTGCGCTCCGCAAGGCCCAGCTCGACGATCCGGTCCAAAAGGGGATTTTCCTTGTTTTCGTTATATTGTCCGAATTTATAAATGATCTGTGAAGGCAATTTCTCCGGGACCGGATCCGTCAAGGCCTGAGGCCAGCCCTCCCGGCAATAGCGGAAACCAAGGCCGCTGTCCTGGATCACTAATAGATCCGGGAAGCCCTCCAGTTTGCCTGCGGGGTAATTCCACCCGCCCGGCTCAAATTCCTGCCACCGGTCGATGCGGTAGGCGGTCCGATCCAGTCCGGGATTGGGAAATTTTTTCCATAGCTTCCATGAGGTCGTGATCTGAGGATCCTTCGGGTTGCTTAAAAGGGCTTCATCCAAGACGACGCCCTGAACCTCCGCCTTGTCCCACGGAACGATCTGATTCAGCAGCTGGAAAGCCATGACCGACCCCCCCGGATTGGAACCCAGTCTGACCTTTGAGCCTTCCTGCTTTTTCCAGTAATAGACGCCGCCTCGAACGGTCAGATCCTCGTTATGGATCCTGAACCAGTCGACGGTGGGATCGCCGCACATTTGGATAAGGGTCTTCATGCTTCCACCTCCGCTTGACTTTAGTCTTTAGATTTCACCAAAGCCCCTGAAAGTCCTGCCGGCTGGACGTTCGAAACCTTTTTCTGCGCTGTATACTTGGCAGCTCCAGCTCCAGGCGTTACAATCAGATCAGGGCAGCCGTTCCATCGTTGGACCGATGCGCTGTAAAAAGGAGCGTCCGAATGGGAAATATCATTGAGTATGCAGAAAAAGAACTGGCCAGGATCTCGGAGAAGCCTCTGAATGTGGTGGACAGTCTGATCCTGTCGCAGTTTTCCTATATCTATTTCGACGGGATGGTCCCCGGCCTCCCGGAAGCAACAGAACCTTTCCGTCTTGGAGATCTTTTGCAGGCGGAGCATTTCGGCTCGATGCTGCAAGACGTCCGCGATCCGGAGAACAACCGCAAGCTTCTCTTTGCCTTGGCGGCCAGCCCAAGATTTCGCGATCTGCAGATGAATTACTATATCAATAAAGTGGATCCTGTCCTGGAAACACAATTTTCCGCTGTCACCTTTTTGCTGGACGACCGGACGGCCTACGTCGCTTTTCGGGGCACGGATGCCACCTTCACCGGTTGGAAGGAAGACTTCAATATGGCCTTCACATGTCCGGTCCCTGCCCAGACGGAAGGGGTTGCCTATCTGGATACGGTTGGTTCGAGGATTTCCGGGCCCCTGAGGACCGGCGGGCATTCTAAAGGGGGCAATATCGCCGTCTATGCTGCCATGAAATGTGTGCCGGCGATTCAGGAACGGATCATCCGGATCTACAATCACGACGGGCCGGGCTTCAAAAACAGCGTTTTTGAAACGCCTGAATTTATGAGGATCAAAGAGCGGATCAGTAAAACCCTCCCCCAATCCTCCCTGGTGGGGATGCTGATGCAGCATCAGGAGAATTATCAGGTCGTCGACAGCCGGCGCTTTGACATCCTGCAGCATGACCCCTTTTCATGGATCGTGGAGGCGGATGATTTCAAGTATGCCGAAGCGGTTTCCGCATCGGCCATGCGTCGGCATAAAACCATCGACCAATGGCTCAGCGGATTGAGCGACCCGGAGCGGGAGCGGTTCATCGATACGCTTTACCAGGTCATTGAAGCCACCGATACAGAAACCATTTATGATTTTGCCGAGGATTGGCATAAGAAGGCCATCCTCATGCTGAACGCCCTGAAAAATATCGATCCGGAAACGAAGAAATTCATCTCTCAAACCATCAATTCACTGTTTGTCCTTTCACTTCGGAATCTGCGCCTTCCCGCCAAGTGAGCCGTTAAAGAAACAAAAAGCAGGTGGTCTCATCCCTTCGGGCGATACGGACTGCCTGCTTTTTCGTATTCATTGGCCCGGTTCATCGACTCTTGTTTTTGGCTTTCACATAGGCTTTGGCGTTTTTCATTCCGTCAAATTCAGCATACATGCTGTCTATTTTTTCTTTTTCGATTTGTTTGGCATTCATTCCTTCGTATTTCGCTTCTTTTTTTAATTTCCGGTAGCTTGCCAGTCGTTCCTCGGACAAGCTGCCGTCTTCAAGAGCTTTCCGCACCGCGCAGCCGGGCTCTTCCTCATGCCGGCAGTCCTTGAACCGGCAGAAGGCCGCCAGGTCGTCGATGTCATGAAACGCTCTGGACAGATCTGCACTTTCGAGGCCGACCTCCCGCATGCCCGGTGTATCGATGACCGCGCCGCCGGAGGGCAGCTCATAAAGCTCACGCCGTGTTGTGGTGTGTCTGCCTTGATCGTCTTTGCCGATTTCAAAGGTTTTGATGATGTCATCCCCCAAGAGCCGGTTGATCAGCGTCGACTTGCCCGCCCCGGAGGATCCGATGAAGGCCACGGTCTGCCCTGTTCCCACATAACGAAGGAGCGCTTCCCAGCCGTCTGCTTCCATAGCCGTTGTTACCAGAACGTCGACGCCCAAGGCGATTTTATTGATTTCTGAAAGCTTCTCTGCCAAATCATCACAGAGATCCGACTTGGTCAGGACCACCACCGGGGTGGCGCCGCTGTCCCAGGCAATCGACAGGTAGCGCTCCAGCCTGCGTAGATTGAAGTCATGGTTCAAAGCCATGCAGATCAGCACGCTGTCGATGTTGGCGGCCACCGGCTGTACTTCGTGGGCCGTACCCGCCGCCTTGCGGACAAACAGGCTTTTTCTGGGGAGCACATGGTGAATGATGGCGTTCCCGGATTGTGATTCCTCCCGGTCGAGCACCACGAAATCGCCCACCACCGGATAATCTGCCGGCAGATCCGCAACATAACGAAGCTTCCCGGAAATTTCTGCGATCAGTTCCCGGCCGGCGACGTTCACCTTGTACAAGTCCTTATATTGTGCGGCTACCCTGCCGGTCAGCATCTCTGTCTCTATCATCGTCTCACTTCTTCTTTACTGGCATATCCACGCGGGTCAGCAGCTCGCTCTCGGGAACCTCGCCCGGGGAATTAAAATAGACCTCGTACACCGTGCCCACCGGCTCATAGTGATGCTCCTCGATCCACTGCGTCATCGCTTGGTACATCGGCTCCATGGATGAATACGGGCCTTTGTGAATACAGGAGACCATCGGGCCTTCGGGAATGGCGCCCGGGATGATCGGACCGTTTCCCGGCAGGGGCCGGACCACCGGAAAGCCCATTTCCACATCCAGATCCTGCATATCCAGATTATAATACGCCGTAAAAGGAGCTCCGGCCATTTTTTCTCCAATTTCATCAATATAGGCCGCAATTTTGTGATAGCTCTCCCCGATCAGCTTTGGCAGGTCCTCCACGCGGGTCCGGACCCGGATGGACAGGGTCGGCTGATACGTCTGCTCTCTCAATTCAATTTGCCAGGTCATTCCTGATCCCTCCAATCCTTCAATTCCAGCGTCTACGGTAAGCAATTCTAAAATATCATTTTTTTCATTCAACAGCAATAGCATAGATCTGAATATTCTCATAATATTGATGTTCTTTTGTCTGTTTTTTGCATCCCTCATTTTGTATAATTAAACAATTAAGGACTTTTAAGCAGGTCTTCGAAGGAGTGCTGAAATGAAGAAAAACACCAGTATCCTCATGATCGTGATCATTGTGTCCTTCTCGGTGGTCATCATGTTTTCGAACAAGTACTTTTCTCTGCTGCAGGAATTTGAGACCAAGGCCCGGACAAAAGAAGCCCTGCTCAGCCGTTATATCGATTTGTGCAATGGTTATATCGAGCTGCTGACCGTATACGGAATGGACTTTCTGGAGCATAACAATGCGCCGGAATCCCCATTGATGGCTGAATTGCAGTACGACCCGGCGTTGGACCGGTATCACTCCGACCATCTGATGATCTCCGGCTTCTCCGTCCACAACGGCAGTCTGACGGGCAGCGGCCGGATCCCGGAAGACTTATCGGACCGTCAGGAAATCAATCTGGCCTTCCATTTGAATGAGAGCTTTCGCCGGATCTATGAAGAATTGCCGGAAGCCGCCTGGCTTTATTATACCAGCGAAAACAATTTTATCCTGATGTACCCTTGGATCGCTTCAGAGGATTTTCGGTTTTCTGAAGCCCTGCAAAAGGAAGTCTTTTATCAGGATGTCGCGCCGAACCGGAATCCTCTCCGCAAGTCCCTTTGGACTCCGGTTTATTTAGACCACGCAGGAAAAGGAATGATGGTCACTCTATCCAGTCCGGTCTATCGGAATGACAGCTTTGCCGGCGTCGTATCCATCGATTTGACCAACGAAACCCTCAGCAGCTTGCTGACCTCGGTCTATGAGGTTTCTTTGTCCGACGAGACCGATTCAGTGATTGCCACAAACCTGCCGGTTGACTTCAAGAATGAGGTCATCAAGCTGGACAACCTCCTCCAAACGTCTTCCGAAGGGCTCTCAGCGATGAAGCGCCTGCCCAGACAGGAAGTCCGGAGATTGGAATCCTATTATATCTATTCCGCGCAATTCGACCATGCGCCCTGGAATATGGTCTTCCGGGTTCCAGTAAAACAAATCGCTTATCATTCGCTGCTCCACATCTTCCCGATCCTGGCAATCGGCAGTTTGCTGATCTATACCGTCCTTGAGATCTCCAGACGAAAGCGGGCGGAGGTTCTCCAGCAAGGCGCCATGGAAGCCTTGCTGGTCTCCCAGAAGCAACTGGAAGATTCCGCCCGGTCAGACTATCTGACCTCGGTTTTCAACCGGCGGGGGTTCCGGGAGTGGTACGAGCATCTTCGTAAAACATCGGCCACCGCCGACGCTCCCCTGTCCGTGCTCCTTGGAGACATCGACCATTTCAAGACCATCAACGACACCTATGGCCATGGGGCGGGCGACCGAGTCCTGATGGAAGTCGGTAAAATCTTCCAGCGGCACATCACACCCCGGGACGCCGTGTGCCGCTGGGGCGGCGAGGAGTTCCTGATCCTGCTGCCCGGACAAACCGCCGAGACGGCGGTGGGCTTGGCGGAAACCATCCGCCGGGAAATCGCTGGATCCCAATTCGCTTGGGAGAATACGTCTGTTTTGAAGACCACCATGACCTTCGGCGTGGCCGAATCTGATCTGGCCACCTCTTTGGATGAGGTGATCCTGAAAGCCGATTCAGCCCTATACAAAGGAAAACAGAGTGGCCGGAACATCACGGTCAGTTTTCATGAAATAGAGTGATTTAAAAAGCAGGCCATGAAAAGGACGCTTCTTTCATGGCCTGCTCAATTTTTTAGTCCTCACTCAAGCGTCCATTCAATCCCTTTGGTATGGATTCTTTCAGCGCTTTATTGTATCCCCTCAGTTTCCGGTCTGCCAAATCAAAGACGCTGCCTTCCGGATATTTGCCGGCCGGTCCCGGCTCCCCGGCGGGAATGCCGCTGAGCAGTTCGATGCCTTCTTCAATCGTCCGGACTGCATAGATATAGAATTCTTGTTTTTTCACGGCCGCCAGGACTTCGTCCTTCAGCATGAGATTGTCAATATTTTGGGACGGGATCACAACGCCTTGATCACCGGTCAGCCCCTTCGCCTTGCAGATATCGAAGAAGCCTTCAACCTTTTCGGTCACGCCTCCGATAGGCTGGATCTCGCCATGCTGATCCACCGAACCGGTTACTGCCAGATTCTGCTTCAAGGGAATCTCTGCCAGACTGGAAAGTATGGCATAGAGCTCGGCGCTGGAAGCGCTGTCTCCGTCAACCCCTTCATACATCTGTTCGAAGGTAATCTGGGCTGTGAAGCCAAGAGGCTTCTCCTGCCCGAATTTTCCGCCGAGATATCCGGCCAGCGTCAGAACGCCTTTCGAATGAATGTTGCCGCTCATTTCCGTTTCCCGTTCGATGTTGATGACTCTGCCCCGTCCGATGTAAGTTCTGGCAGTGATCCGGGATGGCCGGCCAAACATATAGCTTCCCTGTTCGATGACCGACAAACCGTTGACCTGCCCCACAACCGCCCCTTCGGTGTCGATCAGGATCTTTTCCTTAAGGATCGCTTCCTGGATCTTCTCTTCGTATTTGTTGGAGCGGTATTTGCGTTCCGCAATGGCTCTGTCCACATGGGTCGCCTCGACCAACTCAGAGCCTTCCATAACGGCCAGGTTGTTGGCTTCATAAGCAATTTCCGATACCTCATTGAATCGTGTGGACAATTTGTTTTGTTCCCCGGCTAGCCTTGAACCGTATTCGATCACTTTGCCTAAGCCGGACCGGCCGAAATGCTTCAGGTTTTCCTTCTGGCAGAGGGAACTGATGAAGGAGACATACTGGCGCAGGTTTTCCGGCGTCCGCGGCATCTCAATGTCAAAATCCACTTTGATTTTGAAGAGCTTCTGAAAATCCTCATCCATGGTCAGGATATAATAGAACAGGGGACTGCCGATCAGGATGACTTTCAGGTTCAGAGGAATCGGTTCCGGACGCAGGGTGGCGGTAGGGACAAAGCGATATTGCTCTCCGATATTCTCTAGCACAGCCTGCCCGTACATCAGCGCCTTCTTCAAGGCATCCCAGACGAAGGGCTCCATCAGCACATCCTTGGCCTGAAGGATCAGATACCCGCCGTTAGCCCGATGGATGGCGCCGGATTTTACCATGGTGAAATCCGTGCTTAAGTCAAAAATCTGGCTGGTGTACTCAATTTTGCCAAAGAAATTGTAATAATGGGGATTGGCCTCGATGACCACCGGAGCCCCTTCGCATTGTTCGTTGTTCACAAACAGGTTGACTTTATATTGGATGAAATAATCATCTTCCTCCCTCTGGACAAGGGTTGTGCCCTGGGCCTGGGGTACCGTGGGGCTTTTGAAAAGCTCGTGGTTCTCCGTGATATCCTCCAGGACCACCTCCAGGTACTCGACGATTTTTGGGAACGGAGCATATTTCTCTTTCAGCCTGGCGATTTGGGGTCCGACGATGAAGAGGGTGATCTGCTTGTCCAGTTCGGTGATCTTTTCTTTGGCTTCTTTTTCCAGCAATCGGCTCTGGTGGAAGGCTTCATCCAGCTTCTTCTGAAGCATGCGGCCCTTATCGTCGATTTCCTTATGTTCCTCGGCCGACAGCTTTTCATATTCTTCCGGTGAAATGGGCTCGCCGTTTCGCAAAGGCATGATCATCAGCCCCCGCACGGTTCGCTTCACATTAAAGCCAACTGCGGCGGCTTCCTGTTCCGTCGCATGGAACAGCGCCTCCATTTTCTGCTGGACCCCTTGGATGATGGTGTCCTTCTGGCTTTCATAATCGTTGCCATCAAAGGCCTTGGGAATGGCTACCCTCAGGTCGGAGACCAGCTCATCCATATCTTTCTGGAAGCCCAGCCCCTGGCCTGCCGGCAGCGATACGGCCAGCGGTTTGTCCGTATTTTTGAAGTTGTTGATGAAGCACCAATCGGCAGGCACCTTGCCTTGTGAAGCAATCCGCGAAACAAGTGCTTGGACGTATGTGCTTTTCCCGGTCCCCGGAGGGCCGACCACAAAAATATTATAGCCTCGCGCATCCATGTCCAGCCCGAATCGCATGGAACGAACCGCGCGTTCCTGGCCGATGACCCCTTCCAGCGGGGGAACATCCTGTGAAGACTTGCAAAAATCCAACTCCTCCTCGAAATTGCAGATTTTTCTTAAATTTTCTAAAGGAATTTTATATTTCTCAATATTCTCCACGATGTTCCGCCTCCTTTGATTCTATTGCGCTTTCAAGCAGAGCCGTTTTGGAATAAAAAAAGAGGGGGTCTTGCACTTCATCCCGATCCGTCACTGCTCGAAGCATGCTTTCCAGAAAGTGGCAACCCTCTGAGACGATGGTAACACATTTGCATGCTTCTATTCAAGTATGACCGTGGCTGCCTCATAACCCATTTGCCGGACCAAGGTGTCCAGAAGGGACGTCAGACGGCGGTCAGATTCCTCCAGAAAGCCGCCGGCAACCGCTTGGTCTTCCATAGCCTTTTTATCCCGGTTGATTTCATCTATAATAAGCTGGGAAGGGTATCCGGAGAAAATTTGTCCCTTGATATCCTCCACCACGGTTTTTTCGGTTCTGACCACGTTTTCCAGGATCTCCGATTTTTCTGCCGTGATCTCCACCGCCTTGGTGGTGTCGTCCACATGGATCCGGAGCTTGCTGAAATCCGTTCCGCTTTTCAAGTACCCCTGATATTTGATCAGCTTGATATTTTCGGACAGCGGGATCTCGATCCCCATCATTTCGGTCTTTGTCTTGCTGATGATGACATTGGAATACGCATACCGGTAAACCGCCAGTTCTGCCACCTCATTCAGTTCTTTGAAGATGATCGTTGCATCGCTTTCACGGACTTGCTGCCACTGCAGCCATTCCGGATGGCGTCCAAAGCCGTAGCCGGCCAGAATGCAAGCCGCCGCTGCCAAAATCACCACCATCGCTGTGGTCACCAATCGTCGCATTTTTACCATCGCTCCCCGATACCTCCCCCCAGGAAACCGTGTTGCCGGAACGGCTCCCTTTTTTTTTGAATATTGTCTGTCATTATACCACCTTTTTCAGAAACCCCAAAGGCCATGTTTCAACCCTTGCCGAAGGAGGGATCCCGATGACCGAACCTCTATCACGTGCCGACGGCCCAGCCATCTGCCGTGTGACCCTGCGTTTCTATGAGGAACTCAATGACCTGCTGCGCCCGGATCAGCGGAAAAAGGACATTGTCTGCGAATTTCCGGGAAAACGTTCTGTCAAAGACGCGATGGAGTCCTTCGGGGTCCCCCATACGGAAGTGGATCTGATCCTGGTCAACGGTGTTTCCGAAGGCTTCGGCTATCTTCTTAAGGATGGTGACCGGGTCAGCATTTATCCCGCCTTCGAGCGCTTCGATCTGGAGGGGATCACCAAGGTTCGGGAAACCCCGCTCAGAACGCCGCGTTTCGTGGCGGATGTCCACTTAGGCAAGCTTGCCAGGAACCTACGGCTCCTGGGCTTCGACATCGACTACCGGAATTCCAGGGACGATTCGGAGCTGGCCGCCATTGCTGCGGATGAAAAACGCATCCTGCTGACCCGGGACCGCCGCCTTCTTATGCGGAAAACGGTGGACCGGGGCATCCTGCTGCATCAAGAGGATCCTTTTAAGCAGACCTTGGAGGTCTTGGACCGTCTGGATCTTTGGGATGCCCTGGCCCCTTTCAGCCGTTGTCTTGCCTGCGGCGGGCCATTGGCCGAGGCGTTCCACGGCAGCTCAGCCTTTGCAAAGGCTGAGCCCTCCATTCCGCCCCGGGTCCGTTCATGGTGCCGCGAATACTCTATTTGCCGCCAGTGCGGGAAGGTTTATTGGAAGGGCAGCCATTATGACCGGCTGGACGCTCTGGTTCAAAGATTCCGGGCATCGGCACCATAAGCACAGACGGTTCCGATGGCCTTGCCGTACGCTATTGGACCGTCTCTTTGGCTCCTTTGTATTTTGAGAGAAACAGGGCGCCCAAGCCGGCCAGGATGATCAGGAGCCGGATCAGCATGCCTGCATAGGGGATAAGGGGCAGAAGCACCAGGATCGTCAACCCCGGCAAAACCAGCCATACGCCCATATGGTGTTCCTTCCAGCCAAAACGCTGCATCGCCCATTTGGCCAGGAAGACCGCCACAATAATTTTTGAGAGATACAAAGTCATTCCATACAGGATCCCAAGAATCAGTCCCAGCGGGATCCCAATGACGGTGACCATCAGCAGTATGATCAGCAGCGGCGTCACCAGCAAGACCAGAACCCCTACCCCCAAGGTTTTCAGCGGATGGTCTATGAGTGACTGCGAAACATTCGTCCACAGATCCGGCCACCAGATCCTGATGATGAACCAGACCAGCAAAGCGCCGGCGATCCGCAGCAAGATCCGCCATAGCATTTTATAAGGATCCCTCTGCGGCTGGATGGGAGGTTGTCTGTCCACCTGCTCCCAATCGATCTGTCCGTCTACCGTTGCGCCGGGTGAAATGGCCGCCTGCTGCTCGCTCTTATAGGTAAGGTTTCCGCCGATCATCGCTCCCGGCAGCAGCTGGAGGTCATTCACCTCCAAAAAGGCGTCCTGGCCGACGGTTCCGCCAAGGACCATCTCCTCCGCCCCGCCGTTGAAATGGCGCTTGACGGTGCCTTCCAAGGCGATGTTTTGCCCGGCGGCCATCAGGTCGCGGCCGATCACTGCATGGGCCGGTAGTTTGATGGTCTGGCCGGCGGCAAAAACATCACCGTCGGTCTGGGTCTCCAGCACCAGGTTTTGCCCGGCCGTATAAATATTGCCATTGATTTTGCCGCCGATGGTAACGGTCTGGGCTGCCGCAAATAAATCCCCATTAATGGTGCCATTGATCCGGACTTCCTGTCCGGAGACAAAGGTTGTCCCCTCGACGGTACCGTCCACACGAACCAGATTGCCCGTAAAGAATCCTGGTCCGTGGATCGTCTGATCTGCAGCCAAGGTATCGATCTCACGGTTTACGCCATTGGCAGAGGCCGCTGCCATTCCGGAAAAAAGCATGATTGCAAGGAACAAGGTCATCAGGATGAAAGGTCTTCCTCTGTGGATCTGATGATGTCTGCTGTTCATAGGGCTCTCCTCCTTTTCTGATTATTCCGTCTTTTTATCCGGTGATGCAGGGCGCGATCGTTGGATCGCCCCTGCGCTTACGGTCATTGCAGACTTTTTGCAGAAACTTTATAAACATCCTTTTCAAGAATCATGTGATAGGTCATTTCAAGGGTTTTTACCGTTCCGTCCGCGGCGGGAAAGGCCACTTTGACGATCGAAGCATAGGTGCCGTCGGCTTCTGGAACGGTGCTTAGGATCTCGAAACTTTTCGGCGCCTGAAGCGACGCTGCGGATCCGGCGGCAAACGCATCGAAGTCTTCTTCTCTTTCAGCGATGGGTGTCAGAAGATACAACGTATTCAGCTTTTTGCTTTTTAAGGCGTCCAGATACTTTTTCAAAGCCGCCGATGGCGTCCTGCCCAACAGGTCTTCTCCCTCCTTCTGCAAGTCCTTCCGGATGCGGTCCTGATAGAAAAACGTTTTCGGGTCATAGCTGTTCCCAACGTTCCAGATGATGTATTCTTCAACGCCCAGTTCGGCAGCGGCGACCATCTGATCGGAAATTGTTTTCGCATTATAAGGGATATGGCCTTTGACCCAGGTTGCGGTGAAGCCTTGGAACCAGGGACGGATCAGCGCCGGCTCCTTTTCGGCGGCGCTCTGTTCAATGGCCTCCAGCAGCGATTTCCTGGAAACGCCATAGGGGTTCGCATCCGGTACCGAATATCCGTAAAAGCCCGAATTATAATGGCTGGGATAAATCATCGGACAGATATAATCGGTGGGGTTGGCGATTTTTCTCCAGGTTTGCCCAATGTCTTCCGGCTTGTCATCCCAGGTATGGGTGATGACGGCAAACACATCGGCTGCAATATGGACATTGTACGGTTTTAAGGCTTCCCGGGCATACTCCAGAAAATCCTCGATGCCTTCATCCTTGTCCCGATCGTTTCGTCCGGGAAAGACGGTGATTGGATTATAGCTTTTCGCGCCGTCGGGAAAGCGCACATAGTCAAACTGGATTTCGTCAAAGCCCCGCAGAGCGGCTTCCCGGGAGACTGCAATGAGATACTTCCAGACATATTCGTCGAAGGGATTCACCCAAGCCGTGCCGCTGCGGTCCCTGTAAACCCCGCCCGCTTTGAGCTGGATGGCATGGGCGCTTTCTTGTTTTGCGAAAAAAGGATCCTTGAAGGCAACGATCCGGGCAATGGTATAGATATCGTGTTCCTGAAGATAATCCATGAGCTTCGGATAGTTTTTCAATGGCTTGGACCAATTGGACTTCAGCTGGTTGACGATGGGGATATCGCTGTCCCAGGCAACCAGACCGCTGTCGTTTTTCACATCAATGACCAGGGCGTTGATTTCGGTGCTTTCGCAGAGAGCCAGGGCTCTTTCAAGCTTGTTGACCTCACCTAAACGGCTCGTGTCGGCAGCCTTGCCGGACTGGCCGCTGATGGCGCGGACGTAGTCGGCATAATACGCCACGTCGTTTTCGTTGAAATCAAAGCCGGCGACATAGGCCGTGATGTACAGACCTTTGGCTGCGACGGTGCTGAGCTGACGCTCCTCCCCCAGGGCAGGAAGGGGCACATAAAATTCACCCAGCGCTTCCTTGCGCTGGCTTTCCAGGGCTTCCCGTTCCTCCCGCAGACGGGCTTCTTTTTCAGCCGCTTCCTTTTCAGCCGCCGCTTTGGCGGCAGCCTCAAGCTCGGCGGCTGTTGGACCCTGAGCCGACGATCCGGCGGTGCCTAACGCTCCGCCCGTCTCTGCGGAAAGCACTGGCTCAACGCCGGGGATCCCCGGCAGATCCGATTGAAAATAATAAGCGATGCCCGATAGACCAATCAGGATTGCCAATGCCGGCAGCAGAAATTTTTTCATCCTATCCCTCTTTACATGATATATTATGTTTAAGCATCTTAAGTTTACATCCATCCCAGGGGCATAGCAAGGTTAATTATCTATATTCCCCAGCCTCCGCCATGTCTTGACACGTGTCATGGGTTGTGCTATGTATAGGGGGTACCTATTTTTACCAGAGAGAAGGATGCAGCCATGCAGGACATCAAAGATGAGATCATCCGACTGAAAAAAGAACGGGATGCCGTCATTTTGGCCCATTATTACGTGCCCGATGAGGTCCAGGATATTGCGGATTATATCGGCGATTCCTATTATCTCAGCACAATCGCAGCAAAAGCCCAGGAAGACATCATCCTCTTTTGCGGGGTCTACTTTATGGGCGAAAGCGCGAAGATCCTGAACCCTTCCAAAAAGGTTCTCATGCCGGACCTCCAGGCAGACTGTCCCATGGCCCATATGGCCACGGTCTCTGGAATCGAACGCGTGCGCAAGGAGCATCCCGAAGCCGCTGTGGTATGTTATATCAATTCCACGGCCGAAATCAAAGCCCATTCCGACGTCTGCGTCACCTCTGCCAATGCCGTCAAGGTGGTCAAAGCACTGCCTGAGTCGGTGATCTATTTTATCCCGGACAGCAATCTGGGCCGATATGTGGCCGGACAAGTTCCTGAAAAACGATTTATACTCAACGACGGTTATTGCCACGTCCATACCTGCATCCGCCGGGAGCAGGTGATTGATCGAAAACAGGAGCATCCCCTTGCTAAAATCGCAGCCCATCCCGAATGCCTTGCGGAAGTCCTAGAACTCGCCGATTATATTGGCAGCACCTCCGGCATCATCGACTATGTGGATCAGACGGATGCCAAGGATTACATCATCTGTACGGAAACCGGCGTCTTCCATGAGATCCGCAGCCGAGCCCGGGGCAAGAACCTCTATTCTGCTGAAAAAGAGCAGGTTTGCCCGGATATGAAAAAAAATACGTTGCTCAAAGTTCTTCATGCATTGCAGCGTCTTGAACCGGAAGTGCGCGTTGAGGAGAGCATCCTGAGAAAAGCACGCCTGCCGCTGGACCGGATGCTCGATCTGACAGGGATGAAATCCGATGAATAATTACGATGTGATCATTGTGGGCTCCGGGGTGGCCGGGCTGTTTGCCGCCCTGAACCTGGCCCGGGATAAAAAAATCCTGATCATTACGAAGTCCCAGCTGGACCAGAGCGATTCCTTCCTGGCCCAGGGTGGTATTTGCGTGCAGCTGGATGATGACGATTATGACAGTTTTATGGAGGACACCCTTCGGGCCGGCCATTATGAAAATAAACGGGAGGCCGTGGACGTGATGATCCGCTCCTCCCGCGAAATCATCCGGGACCTGGTCAGCATCGGCGTGGCCTTCGACCGGAAAAACTCGGATTATTCCTATACCAAGGAAGGCGGCCACTCCAAAGCTCGAATTCTGCATTGCAAGGATACCACCGGAAAGGAAATCAACAGCAAGCTCATCGACAGCGTGAAGCGATTAAAAAATATCTCCATCATGGAAATGACCACGGTCATCGACGTCCTCGCAAAGGATAACCGTTGTTACGGCGTGGTGGTGCGCCGGCAGGATGGCACCTTGGAAAATCATTATGCCCAGGTCACCATCCTGGCCACCGGAGGAATCGGCGGCCTCTTCCCGAAATCCACCAACTTTCCCCACCTGACCGGGGATGCCCTGGCCATCGCCATCAAGCATCAAATCAAGCTCAAGGATCTGAATTATATCCAGATTCACCCCACCTCCCTGTATACTGAGCGTCCGGGCAGATCCTTCCTGATTTCCGAGTCCGTCCGGGGTGAGGGCGCCATTCTGGTGGACAAGAACGGCAACCGGTTCACCGACGAACTGCAGCCCCGGGATGTTCTGACCAAAAGAATCTACGAGCAAATGGCCAAAGACCAGATGCCTTTTGTCCGGCTATGCTTAAAGGACCATGTAAAGGCGGATATCGCCAAGCGGTTTCCTGCTATCTATGCCCATTGCCTGAAGGAAGGCTACGACATCACCAAGGACTGCATTCCCGTAGTCCCGGCCCAGCATTATTTTATGGGCGGGATCGAGGTGGACCTGCAAAGCAAAACTTCCATGGACCATCTTTACGCCGTGGGTGAAACCAGCTGCAACGGCGTTCACGGAAAAAACCGGCTGGCCAGCAATTCTCTTCTGGAAAGCCTGGTCTTCAGCAAACGGGCCGCCCAAGATATTGAACAGCACTGGCAGGTCCGACAACACCCTCATTTTCCCAAACCGGAATACCTTCCCCGGGAGACGATGGCCAAGGAGGATCAAAAACTGGTCCTGGATGAGATCCAAAAGGAGGAAAAGCATGCAGACTAATGTGGATGCCCTGATCCTTGCCGCCCTGCAGGAAGATATGCCCCATGGCGATATAACGACCCAGGCTATTTTTCCCGAAGGCCGACTGGCAAAAGCCGGGCTTTTGGCCAAGCAAGACGGCGTGATTGCAGGGCTTTTTGTGTTCCAACGGGTTTTTCAACTTCTAGACCAAGCGATCCGGGTCGATTGTTTTGTCAAAGATGGCGACACGGTTTGCAGCGGCCAGCTGGCGGCGGAGGTCCATGGAGATGTCCGGTCGATCCTTTCCGGAGAACGAACAGCACTCAACTATCTCCAAAGAATGAGCGGCATCGCCACCCACACCCGGACAATCCTCCGACTGCTGGAGGGCAGCGGCATGACTCTGCTGGACACCCGAAAAACCACACCCAACAACCGTTTCTTCGAAAAGTATGCGGTCAAGGCAGGCGGCGGCAGCAACCACCGTTTCAGCCTGTCGGATGGCGTCATGCTGAAGGACAATCACATCGCAGCGGCCGGAGGCATCCAAAAGGCCGTGGCAATGGCAAGGGCCAACACCTCCTTTGTCCATAAAATCGAGGTCGAAGTTGAAACCCTGGACATGCTTTATGAGGCTCTGGCAGCCGGGGCGGACATCATCATGCTGGACAATATGGATGCCGAAACCATGAAGGAAGCCGTCCGGATCGTGGCGGGCAGGGCTAAAATCGAATGTTCCGGCAATGTGACGGCTGAAAACATCGCCAGCTTGCGGAATATCGGAGTGGATTATATCTCTTCCGGCGCTTTGACCCACTCTTCTCCCATCCTGGATTTTTCTTTAAAAAACCTGGTTATCGAATAATTTTTAAAAAATGTCGCCAAAATTTAAGGGCGCGGTCGATTCCGACCGCGCCCTTTGGTTTCAGATGCCGCCTAAGCGGCCTTGTTCGATCATATCCTGTTTGAGATCCCAAAGCTTTTGGGAAAGATCGACGTAATAATTATGCGGATTTTCAAATCGTTTGACTTCATCCCACAGCAAGTCGATCTGGTGTTTGCAATATTCCTTGATTTCTTGGATGGCGGGGGTTTGGTAAACCTTTTGCCCGTCTTTGAATATGGGCACCAAAAGCTCCTTGGCTGTAAAATCGGTCAGGATCTTGCGTTTCCAGTTTTCATCCGGATCAAAGATTTCCAGGGGCTGACTGCTGTCAACGGTTTCATCATGGACACAGATCAGATCAGCCACTGCTTTGCCGCTGGGATTCTCAAAGAGCCGATAGACTTTTTTAAAATTAGGATTGTTGATTTTCGTGACGTTTTCACTGATTTTGATCTTGGGAACCACCTTCCCCTGCGCATCCTCGATGGCACAGAGTTTATAAACCCCGCCGAAAACCGGATCGCTTTTGGCCGTGATCAGACGTTCGCCGACACCAAAGGCGTCGATGCAAGCCCCTTGGGCAATCAGATCGCCAATCAGGTGCTCATCCAGCGAGCTGGATACAAAGATCTTGCAGTCCGTCAAGCCAGCCTCGTCCAGGGCTTGACGGGCTTTGATCGAAAGATAGGCCATATCGCCGGAATCGATGCGGATGCCGCAGCGGGTAATGCCCTGGGGATGGAGCACTTCTTTGATGGCTCGAATGGCGTTGGGCACGCCGCTTTTCAGCACATTATAGGTGTCTACCAATAAAATCGCATTCTGAGGATACATCTTGCAGTAGTTTACAAAGGCTTCATACTCGTTTTCGAAGATCTGCACCCAGGAATGGGCCATGGTTCCGCTGGAGGGAATGCCGTGTTCTTTATCCGCCAAGACGCAGGAGGTGCCGGCACAGCCCGCGATATAGGCCGCTCTGGCGCCCAGCACAGCCGCCGAAGGGCCATGGGCACGGCGGGCGCCGAATTCCACCACGGCTCTGCCCTTGGCCGCACGAACGATCCGGTTGGCTTTGGTGGCGATCAGGGATTGGTGATTGATGGTCAGCAGGATAAATGTTTCCAGGATCTGGGCCTCCGCCGCCGGGGCTCGTACCGTCAGGATCGGTTCGCCGGGAAACACCGGCGTCCCTTCCGGCACCGCATACACATCGCCGGTAAACCTGAAACCGGCCATATAATCCAGATACTCATCCGAAAAGGCTTTCTTGGAGCGTAGAAATTCAATATCCTCCGGGGAAAATTTCAGGTTCTCAATGTAATCGACCACCTGTTCCAAGCCGGCCGCAATGGCAAAGCCACCGCCGTCCGGTACCCTGCGAAAAAATACGTCAAAATAGGTGATCGTCTTGGAAAGACCCGTCTTATAATACCCGTTGCACATGGTCAGCTCATAGAAATCCGTCAGCAAGCTGAAGCGCTGCTCATCCATCCGGCCCATCTCCTCATCGCTTAGCCAGTGTGCCCTTTTGCCGGCGCCACGGACTGTGTTTTATGATCTTCTTTTTCGGCCGCCATCCGGCCGGGCAAAACCCTTATGGTTCGGTCCGAAATATAGGGAAACTGAACGCATATCCCTACTATAGCGCACTTTTCTCCGCTTTTAAACATTTTTAGCAGCGAAGAATCAAGCAGCTTCTACGATTATCAGGTCAAGGTCAACAGGCTGGCAGCCATAATGATCATGCCGGCGACCATTCCATAAATCGCCAGGTGGTGCTCGCCATATTCTTCAGCGGTCGGCAGCAGTTCATCGAGCGAAATGAACACCATGATTCCGGCGATGGCCGCATACAGCAATCCGAAGAGGGTATCATTCAGGATCGGCAGCAGGAGGAAGTAGGCGATGAGGGCGCCGACAGGCTCAGCCATACCGGACAACAGAGACCAAAGAAAAGCCTTTTTGCGACTTCCCGTGGCGCAATAAACCGGAATGGAAACCGATATGCCTTCAGGAATGTTATGGATCGCGATGGCAAAGGCGATCACGGCACCCAGAGAGGGGGATTGGATCGACGCAACAAAGGTTGCCATGCCTTCAGGGAAGTTATGGATGGCAATGATCAGCGCGGTCATAAACCCTGTCCGAAGGAGGCTGGGCTTGTTTTTCAAATCGCAGAAATCCTTCATATCCTCGATCGTATGGGCTTCATGAGGGTTCTCAAAGGAAGGGACCAGCTTGTCGATGATGGTGATCAGCAGCATGCCGCCAAAAAAAGCCAGCACATTAACCAAACCGCCGGTCCGTGAGCCAAGGGATTCGGTCAGCAGCCTTTGTGATTCAGCAAATAACTCCACAAACGAAACATAAACCATTACCCCGGCAGACAGCCCTAACCCCAAAGACAAGACTTTTCCATCGATTTTCTTGAAAAGGAAAACGCTCAGTCCGCCAATGCCGGTGGATAATCCGGCAAACAGCGTGAGTCCGATGGCTGCCCAGAGGTTGGTGCCGCTCATTGTGATCCACTCCCATTCAATACGGTATAATTAAATTGTAATACATACAAACGATGATAGGCAAGCACTTATATTTACCGCCTGATGATCGATCGATCCAATCCCGACCAGCCTTACGTCGGTGATTTCAACATGCTGATGAACGTGAAATAACTGAACTGCTTAAAACTCCCGAAAAAGGCAGCCGCTCTCTCGGAAGTTTTTCTTTTAAAAATAGAGACTGTCTCCAATGAATTCCCGAAGAATCGAATTAAATGGCACTTTTGAGATATCCATCGGCTTGCAGAAGGTCAGCAGATTCAGCAACCGTTCCTTGACCGGTTCGTATTTGCTGCCCTTAGGTATCTTGCTTAAAGAGGCTTCCGCAAAAGGACGCAGCGCATTCAGCTCGTACAGCAGACTGGAATCGAACATCACGTCGGCTTCTTCCTGGAATTTGAAGACGTTGTTGAATTCCCCCAGCCGGACGCTGGCCCAGCGGTCCAGCGTATCCTCCGGCGGCGTGCCTCGGAAGCGATCCCCCCGCACCAGCCGGCGAAGCAGCCGGATCTCACTGGAAGGGATCCGGTTGACCAAATCGATGTTGATTTGATACAAGGCGTTGATGTAAATCTTAAACATGGCATTTCGGTGGATGTCCGGCAATAGTCCTGGATTCAAAGCATGGATCCCCTCGATCACCAGAATTTCATGGGGTCCCACCTGGGTCGTACTTGTCTTCGTCAAACGGCGGCCGGTGGCAAAATCAAAGATTGGGGTTTCAATCTTTTGTCCTTCCGCCAGCTGCCGCACTTGATCTTGAAAATAGGGCAGATCCAACGCATCCAGGGATTCAAAATCATAATTGCCGTCTTTGTCCTTGGGTGTGTCCTCCCGATTCAGAAAATAATCATCCATCGACAGAGGCACGGGTTTCATCCCATTGACTCGGAGTTGCGTGGAGATCCGCTGGGCAAAGGACGTTTTGCCGGCGGAGGAAGGACCGGAAATCAGCAGGACCCGAAGCGCGCGATGCTCCTGAAGGATCCGATCCGCAATATCAGCCAGTTCCTTTTCATGCAGTGCTTCCGATAAGGTCAGCAGCTTCAGGGTCTCACCGGCTTGTATGGTTTGATTCACGTCGTCAATCACTTCAATATCCACGTTGCGCAGCCAATTCTGGGTTTTCTCGTAAGTGGCGGACAGCTTGTCCGGAGGGATCAGGGGCTTTGTTCCGCCAGCCCCCACATCGCCGAAATCCACGATGAAGCCGGTGGAATAGGGAATGATGCTGTAGGGAACAAGGTCGGTCCATAGGGTTTCGCAAGGATAGACCATCCGCACGTCGGCATGGTCGACCCGGTAATGATAGTACCCATTTTCCCACCCGATAAATTCTATTAGGGGCTTGCTCTTCAGCCATTCATCCAGTCTTTGTTCCACAAGCTTGACCTCCCGGACCGATAAGACCGAATCGTCGAGCCTGCAGAAGACGCCTTCCTGGATCGAATAGGCGGTTTTGAAAGCTTCGCCGGGAAAAATCTCCGGAATCAGTTTGATCAGGCCGAGCTTAAGGGTCTGCCGGCTTTTATGCAGATGGGTTTCGATCATCAGACACGCCTCCCCCTATGCGCCGTTGTTCCAGCTATTTTGCGAAAATGATATACTGCATGGCCGTCCGGGCTCCATGATGGTTGAATTGTTCCTGAATTTTGCCGGCAAGGGCCTTCATCGCTTCGTAATCGACAGCTTCCTGGCAGGCCTCGATTTTATGGCGGGCCTTTTCGACGCGTTCCTCGATGGCCGCGTTTTTCGACGGAATATCTTCAGTGTCTTCAAATACATCCACAATGTCAAGGCCGGCAGCCGTCACAAAATCAGAAATCTCCCGCCGGGAGTAGGTCCGATGATGATAAGCACCCTTATACGTATCCACCAGGCAATCCAATTGGTGGATCAGTGCGTGGGTCAGGGAAGCGCCTTCCTGCCCATCCGCTGGCATTTCGCTGATCAGGATCAATCCATCCTCTTTTTTGATTCGTTTCATTTCCTTCAGCAAGGAAGGAATTTCCGGGATATGATGCAGTGAGTTCGACAGACACACCAAGTCAAAAGCGCCATCCGGAAAATTTGTCGCGCAGCCATCCATGACCTGGAAACGAATCCGGGGGTCATCCGCAAATTTCTTCTGCGCTTTCTCAAATCCGGCATCGGTGATGTCAATGCCAATGATTTCATCATAACGGAGAAGCTGCTTGCTCAACCGGCCGATAAAGGCTCCGTCCCGGGTGGCCACGTCCAATACACTTCCAGCTTCTACCTTCGATAATTTCTCGTTCAATTTTGCCATTGTATTTCCTCCTCATCATGATGGTTTGGTTTACCGAGTCATGGGTCCTGTCGGGCTCTCGCAAGCCCTAACCGACCCGCTTTACGGCTTTGATAACGGCGAAAACGCCCACACCGGTCCCTTTTTTGATCTCTTGAGGCCGGTTTTCCAGCGTGAACACGGTCTGACGCCGATCCTCGATCTTGAATCCGGACCTCAGAAGCTGGTCTTCGATGTCCGCTGCCGAGTGGAACGTTGCGTCGCGATAAAAAAGACTGGTGGCCTTTTTCTCCTCGTAGACCGCTCCCAAGGGCGAGGCCTTGTCGATAAAAGCAATAATGAAACAACCGTTTCGGTCCAGGATGCGATGAACTTCAAGGAAGGCAGCGGCCATGTCTTTTAGAAAACAATCCACCGTGACCATCAAGGCAAATCGGCAGGAACCATCCGGCAGGGGCAAAGCTTCCGCAAAAGCTTCGATGATCCGGATCCCTCGGGCTCTGGCCCTGTCGGCCATGTTGGCGGAAGGCTCGATGCCAAGAGGAATCCCTAATCGGGCGGCAAACAGCCCTGTGCCGGCGCCAATCTCGATGCCTTCCCCGGATAAGGGAAGCAGCTGTCGGATGGCCTCCGCCTCAGCCTCAAATAAATGAAAATTTTCAGTGAACCATTCATCGTATTGGTCCGCATGATCATCAAACACACGATGGTTTGTCATGGATTCTGTTTCTCCTTTTTCGCTGGCGGGGCTGCCCTGGGGTCAACGTTTTCATTTTATGCCTCTTGACCTGTGATTTCAAGCCTTTCGGCTCGTATCCATCCGAACTTCGCAATAATTCGGCCCATCGTTTAAAAAGAAGGGCTGCTTCTGCAGCCCTTCCCAGCCGAAGGTATGAGCGCGATAGGATCATAAATCCCTATTTTACGGTCACCGAATCGCTGGTCTGCCCAACCGGTGTATAAACCACTCCGCCGATGATCACCCGATCCACCGCAAACGTGAAGGTCAGCGCGCTTTTATTTTTCTTGACGGAATTGGATGTGAATTCCACATTCCCATCGGAATTCGTTGCTCCCAAGTCCGAATCGGCGGCTGCGCCGGACCAATGACCTTCCACAACAGCCCCTGCCGCACCCTCCACGTGAACCGCCGCGATCCCGTAGACAAACGTACTCTTCCGCACAATCTGAGTTCCGGAAGTCACGATAACGCTGACACCGATGTCCTGTTGGACAGGCACCTCATGGACTGCAATTTCAATCAGGGCTTCATTGCTGTCCAGGCTTCCATCATTGGCGATAAAGGTGAACTGATCCGTTCCGACATAGCTCTCATTGGGTGTATAGGTCAGATTCGGCGCTGTTCCGGACAGTATGCCGCTGGAGGGGCCGGAGGTCACCGTGTATTCCAAAGGATCCCCATCCGAATCCGAAGCGGTCAGCGTGATGGTCAAGGGTGTATTCTGATCGGTGCTGAGAGACTGGCCCTCCGCAACCGGCGCTGCGTTGGCGCCGTCCTGCCATTGCAGCGCCGCAGCCACATCCAGCAGACCCCAGCCATAACCGGCTTCCCATCCAGCTGTGGTTCCCAGGTCCCTTGCTGTTTCTTGAAGCACAGATCGTATCTCGTCCGGCGAATGCGCAGTGCCATGCGCAATCAAAAGGGCTGCCGCACCGGCCACATGGGGCGAAGCCATGGAGGTGCCCTGGAAGAGCCAGTAGCCGAAGGATTTCGGATTCTTCGTGTTTGGATCAAAGGTGTTTTGCAGGATCCCGTCCCCGGCCCCATCCCCGTTCTGGTCGACGGTAATGTCTCCTCCCGGAGCCATCAGGTCCAGGCTGCTTCCGTAGTTTGAATAATAGGCACGGCTGCCGTCATAGCGCGTGGCACCCACCGCGATGACATAATCATCATAGGCCGCCGGATAACTGATGGTGCCCAGCCCGTCGTTGCCGGCCGCTGCCACGATGGTCACCCCTTTGTTATAGGCAAAGGCCAGGGCGTCTTGCAAGGTTGCGGAAGGCACCGAACCGCCCAGGCTCAGATTGATGACCTGGGCGCCATGCTCGGCGGCATAGCGAATGCCCTTGGCAATATTGGAGTAGGTTCCTGAGCCGCGTTTGTCCAGCACCTTCACAGGCATCAATGCGGTTTGAAAGGCGACGCCGGCGGTGCCCATGCCATTCCCGGTTCGCTGGGCCACGGTTCCGGCCACATGGGTGCCATGACTGTTGTCATCGTTGGGATGGCTGTCATTATTGACAAAATCGTAGCCCGGTACAAATACCGTTCCGGAGAGGTCCGGAGCGACTCCATAGTTGGAATAATTTTCATAAGCAATGCCGGTATCCACAATGGCAACCACAACGTCGGGAGAGCCTTGGACGATATCCCAGGCTGTCGTCATCCCGATACCGTGCTGTTCCGGCGCGCCAAAATTCCATTGATATGAAAAATAAGGGTCATTGGGGAAGTAAAACGCCTGGGCAACGTAGTTGGGTTCAGCGTACACCACATCCGAACGCCGCGCGTACTCATGAATTTTTTCAGTTACTTTGCCTTCCGGCACTTTTATGATTCGGAAGGGTTCCGAATCCTTGGCGAATTTCACAAGGATCTCGTCATGGGCAAAATTGGCCGATCCCCTGCCGAAGGCATGGTAAGTGTTGGGTTTTTCACCGGAGGCGTTTGCTAAGAGCGGCCCGTAAGGCAGCAGCGCCAAGGTCAGGATGAGCAGGATGCTCACGCACTTCTTTATCTTCACAATGATCCCCCCAGTCAAACTTTATGGTTCATTCTAGCATAATCCGAGGCCTCGTGCCATAACTATGCAGAATTTTCAGTTTTTTTGTATGGAAGTTGAATGCCTTGCTTCAATGGTTCGGTTCCAGATCGTTCAATTCCTCAATCACGACCTCCAACGATGGATTGGCTTCGGCTGCCTCTAAGAATAAACCGATCAACGCCTCACCGTAAACGCCTAAATGATTCCGGATCACCGAAGGCTTGCTGATCACAATCACCCGTTCCGACGGATCTGTGGTCAGGCAATCCCAAAGGGCATCCATATTTGCGCCATAGTAATCCGGCAAAGACAGTATTCGTTTCAAGTAGGCATGGGTGTGATCCTTATCCACCATCTTTGCGCCGTTAAGTCGTACCTCTTTCATACACACCCCCCTATTCGACCTGAATAAAACTGCAATAGTGGTCCGAGGTATAAAAAATCAGCCCGTCATTGGAATAAACGATCCGTTCAGGACCGCGATAACCGCCTTGGTAATTGATGTCGCATTCAAAGTATCGGCGTCCATCCGCTTTCGGCAGCAGCCCTTCCCGGTTGCCAAAGGCGTCGCCGCCAATCGACCGATGGTCCGTCACTTCCCACAAATTGCCTTTGGCGCTGTCCCATCCCAGTTCCATGGCCTCCTGTTTGGTGATGAAATTGGGCGGCAGCTCATGGAATTGCTTCAGGTAAGCGGCCACTTCTTCCTTTCCGGTATAGGCTTCTCCTTGAACGACCGTTTCCGGGCTTGGTGCGTTTTCTGAAACCGCCGTGGGCTGAGCCGCAGAGGATGTTTCATCTGAATGGCTTTGAACGCTGCAGCTGACCAGCGCCAGCAGCATGAAAAACAGCACCAGCCTCCGGAGGGCTTTCCAAAGTCCTCCTTTTCCGATCATACCTTTCCCCCTTTGTCTCTTTCGTACGCATGGCCCGCAAGAACTGCGGGGAAGCGGTCAAGACGCCCCATACCGGGTCAGCAGAGCATCCACAATGCAGATGCCTTCTCCTTCCGGATAAACAAACACCGGATTCAGATCCAATTCCTTCACTGCATCCCTGTGGTCGGCGGCATAGCGGGACAGCCGGACCATGGCCTTGGCCAAAGCATCCAGATCACAGGGTTCAGTGCCGCGATAACCTGTCAACAGCGGATAGGCCTTCAGGCTTTTGATCATTGCCATGGCTTCTTCATAACCCAGAGGACATGGGTACAAAACCGTATCCTTCATGATCTCAACCCAAACGCCGCCCAGTCCGATCAGCAGCTGCGGGCCAAAACGGGCATCCGTGGTGATGCCCAGGATCATTTCAAATCCCGGCCGCGCCATTTCCTGGACCAGCACCCCCTCCAGCCTTGCCTTTGGATCGTAAATGGCACAGCGTTCCATGATCCGGTCAAAGGCGGCCAAAGCATCGTCTTTGGACCTGATATTCAGGAGGACGCCGCCGGCGTCGGTCTTGTGCCGGATATCCGGCGAGGAGATTTTCATGGCCAGGGGAAACCTGAATCCTTCCAGGACGGCGGCCAAGGTTCCTTTTGAATCCGCCTCAGCCTGCGCCGGCATCGGAAGCTCAAGACCAGCCAGCGCTTTTTTGGATTCTGTCTCATTCAGAACAACGGGCGGCAAAAGATGCTGCTTCGTCGGAACCGCCGCTTCCAGGGTCCTTGGAAAACGGTCTTCAATGTATCTGGACACTTTGCCCAGCACACGATAACCGATGTCGGAGCAGCCAAGAATGGCAATCCCGTGGTGTTTCAGTTCTTCCCGCCAGAGCGGGTCCCGGCGGTCTTCCAGGGAAGGCATGACCAGCATCGGGACCGAATCGTCCTCCCGGGCATAACGGACCATCATCCGGCCGATCGGCTCACTGATCGAATCGTCAAGCGCAAAAGGGATCGTGCCCAAAAGAATGGCATCGATTCGGGAATCCCGTCCCAGAATGCGATACAAGGGGACTTGGTCCGTCACCGCGCCGGTCACACTGCCGCCCACAGCATCCAAAGGGTTGGATGGGGTTGAAAATTCCGGCAACACCGACTTGAGCTTCCGTAGGGTCTCCTGCTCCAGCTCAGGAAGGCGGACGCCGTATTTTTCGCACATATCCGCCATAATGGCATTGTCCCCGCCGGATTCATTAAAGCCGGCGAAATTGGCGCGCTTGGGCATTCTGCCTTCCCATGCGGTCAGAAGGCTCAGGGCAGAGACAAATTCGTCTTTATTCTCCACCATGATCACGTTGTATTTCTTAAAAACTGCTTCGTAAACCGCTCGGCTGCCGGCCAGGTTTCCGGTGTGGGAAGCGGCCGACTTCGCCCCCAGGCGGCTCAAGCCGGCGGCATGGACCACCACCGGTTTCTCCAGTTCAAAGGCACGACGCAAGCACCGGATGAATCCCTGGGCATCTTTCACACCTTCCAGATAGATGCCGGCCCGGCGCACTTCCTTTTCCTCGAGAACATGCTCGAACATCGCTTCGATGGTCAGCATGGCGCAATTCCCCATGGAGAAAACATACGAAAGATCCAAATAGGGGCAAGCTGCCAGGTCGGTGGCAATTTTTCCGCTCTGGGTAAAGATCGCGGCGCCGGGCTGCCGGCGCTCCAGATCAAAGTCCGTCCCGTCATAACCAAGGGCTTTGATTTTTGCGATATTATTGATGAAGCCCACACAATTGGGCCCCATGACCTTCATGCCATAGGTTTGGGCGATGGCGATGAGCTCAGCTTCCGCGACACGGCCTTCCTCGGTTCCTTCTTCGCTATAACCGGATGCAACCACCACCGCGGCTTTGGTGCCCAGCTTTCCCGCTTCCGTCAGAATCGCCGGGACGGCTTCTTTGGGGATCGTCAGAATGATCAGGTCCGGGACGACCGGCAGCATGGACAGCGACCTGTAGACCGGCTGCCCGTGAATCCGGTCATGCTTCAGATTCACAAAATAGATTTCTGAGTTTTTCGCCGACTGCAAAGCGTTCAGGGCTGCCGTATGACCAAAGCTGCCCGGATTTTCATTGGCGCCGATGACCGCGATCGCTTTGGGTTTCAGCATGTGTTCCAGAGTCATGGTTTCACCTCATGATTTGGATTTTATCGAGCCATTCAGCGTTTTGATATTTTTTTTGCAACCACCAGGTCACGGACCGAATCCACCTCGATCCATTCATAATCCCTGATGTCGATGCAATGGAGCACGAAATTATCGGAAAAAATCATTTGAACCAAGACGTCTTCATACCATTGGTCATAGAGTCCATATTCAATCGCTTCGTCCATCGCCCTGCGGAAAGCAACGGCGGCCGGGTGATCCATTTTGACCACGCCAGCGTACTCTCCGTCATAGATCTCCAGCTGCTTGCTCATGACCACCACCCGGTCATCCATGGTGCTGACGTTGTAATCCCCGTTTTTTTTGACCGAGCTGTCATACAGGGCCACAGCGCCCTGCACCCGGCTGCACAACACCTCTTTGACCAGTTGGTCCGACATGATCACATCGCCGTTGATGATGGTCACTTGGTCCCGATCCAGGTATTCCCTGGCAAACCAGAGGGACGCGATCGAATTGGTCACCGCAAAAAAAGGGTTGTAGACAAAGGTCACGCCCTGGATCCCTTCTTCGATCCGCCGATGCAGAAACCCGGTGACCACGACGATCTCGGCTTCCTGATCATGTTTCCTGATCAGCTTGACCATGCGCTGGATCACCGTATCCTCATCATCCAGCCGGTACAAGGTTTTCGGATAATGGATGGTCAGGGGCTGAAGCCGTGTTCCTTTTCCCGCCGCCAGTATAATATACATCATCGCACTGCCTCCTCTTCTCACCATAGTATGAGCCCGATCCGGCGTATGGTTTCCTCCACAGGAAATTTCACTTCGATCCCGCATTGTTCCGCCAGTTTGATGACATTGACCGTTGTGGCCTCCAAGGGGATCCGCGCTTCGTATGGATTCCGGCATTTGTCCTTGGCACAGTCATTTTTGCATAATTTGCAGGATCCGCCAATAAATGACAGGCGGACTGGGTTCCCATTCTTCAACAGGAAGCCTTCGATGTCCAGCAAGGCCCGATGGAGCTTCACCGAGGATTCTGTTCGCGCCTTCATGGGATCTTCCCGAACCGAAAACAGGTTCGACAGAAGAAGGGCCTGGTCGTATTCACTGAACACCTTTTTGTAATCGACTTTCGGGATCTTGGGCGGGCAGGTCCATTTCACGTTGTAATGGGCGCAATAAAAGCATAGCAGCTCGAATCTTTGTTCGAATTCGACGGTCTTTGGGTCGACCCGAGCAAAATACAGCTTCGGCAGATTTTCTTTGATATACGCTTCCACATTCTCAAAGCTGATGTTTGTTACCATATCTGCCTCCTTATCGATTGAATCGGATCCGCCAAGGGGCTCGGCAATGGCCCTCAGACCTTCCTTAATTTGACTTTCCAGGGGTTGAAGCTGCTGCATAATAGTTTTCGCGTTTGGGAATCATATATGAATCTCCATAATAAAGCTTCAGAATCTTGTCCCATGCCTTCGGAACCATCAGCGTCGTATCCTCAAAGGGGATCAAGACGGTCTCCTTCAAGAATTCTTCAGGAATTTCCATCGTCATGAACCGGTACCGCTCATTGCTGAAAAAAACCAGACCCGAGGCTTCCCCATCCCCTTCCTGGCTGACTTTCCGATACAGGCCCAGCTTTGAGGGCTGGCCAAGAAGCCGGCCGATGATCCAAATGCTGTAAGAAATGGGTTTCCGCAGCGATCGATGCTGGGAAAAATCGAATCGGGCATTCATCATGGTCTGCAGCACCTTAAGCTTTGTCCGCAGTATTTTTCGTTTAAGTTTTTTTTGAGGCAAAACGTCGATCAGGATGATCTCCACATGGATTTCCGGATGCGCCTTCAGCACCACCCTGGGTATTCTCGTGCCGATATCAAGACCGAAGCCATAGGCGTCGAAATACTTTGCACATACCGATTCAAAGGCTTCATATTCATTTCGGTGCATCATGATGTCCGCGTCGTCGTCCCAGGGAATGAATCCGTTTTCACGCACCGCGCCGAGCAAAGTCCCCCCCGTCAGCATATAGGAAAGGTTCTCCTTCTGGCATATGGTATGGATCCCCGTCAGGATCTCATCGTAGTGTTTTTGAAGGTCATTCATAAGCCTCGCCTCCCGCATACGCCTGGAGCTAATCATGAAAAAGATCCAATAGGGAAAGAGAATTCTTTGATTTAAATTATGCCACAGAACGCCGTCAATATATACTCTGAATTTTCAATTACTTAGATGGCCGTCCTTCCTTAAAACAGTCAAGCAACCTGTGCCGATGGGCGGAGGTTGCCTGAGCATACGGGAAAATATTGTTTTTGCGATGGGTTCTTGAGGCGCTAGGCAAGCTCAACGCCGTTTTTGCCTTTGTTCTTGGCCCTCAGCATCGCATTGTCCACACGATGGATGAATTGATCCGGTTTTTCATTCAAGCTGCAGCTGCCGACGCCTAGACTCAAGGTAACCTTTCGGCCTCCGATTTCAAAATCATAGGTTTCTGCCGCGGCTTTGATTTTATGGGCAACGACCTGTGCGTTCCGGAGGTCCAGGCCGGGCAGCAGCACGATGAATTCATCGCCGCCCCAGCGAAAGAGCTGGTCCGTGTTTCGCAGGGTGCGCCGGATCAGAAGGGTCATTTCCTTCAGAATGCTGTCGCCTTTCTTATGCCCGATTCGGTCATTGATTTCTTTGAAATTGTCGATGTCGAACATGATCATGGAAAATGGGGTGCCGTAGACTTCGTATTTTTCGATTTCAACGCTGATAAAGTGGTCATATTGTCTGCGGTTGTAAGCTCCCGTCAGCATATCGAGATTGGCCAGGGCTTCAAGCTGCTCATTTTTTTCTTCCAATTCATGAAGATAGGTCCTGAGCTGACGCTCCAGCGCCTTTTTTTCGGAAATATCCCTTGTGGTGCCTAAAAAGCTGATTTCACCATCCTGTTTAAGGATTGGCTTGACGCAGACTTCACACCAAATCGGTGAATGATCTTTGCAAATAAACTCCACATCATACAGGACCGGTTCATGGGTGCGCGTCTGCCAGCCCTCGCAAAACATTTCGTCCCATCGGCTTCGGATATGCTGCCTTGATTCAGGGGTCAGGAATTCCAGGATGCTCCGGCCCAGGATCTCTTCAGGCGAGAATCCCGTCATCCCTTGAGAGGCCGGACTGATAAATGTGAAAATCAGGTTTTTGTCCACCTCCCAAAGAACATCCTTGATATTTTCAATTGCAAATTTATACCGCATATATTCTTCATTGGGCTCTGTTTCTTGGCGCATCCTTGCCACGACCTTTATCTCAAAGGATTCAGCGATTTGCTGTGATAGGTTTATTATAACTTTATAGATTGTCGCATTACCATATATTTTATCTGAAATCTCAGATATTTTTTTGTTTGTTGCTCTGTCCCTTCTGTGCGGGCGACGCACAGAAGGGCAGTGGGGGGACGGGGACTTTTTGCGAGCGCCGCAAAAAGTCCCCGTCCCCCCAGACCCAAAAGCCCGTTTCCCAACATCCGTTATTGTTTTTAACGCCTATTTATGTTACTATAGGCGGGCGTTTTAGCAAAATCAGAAAGTACGAAAGGACGTTTGCCAAACTATGACAACACTGCCATCTCAATCAAGCATCGCGAATCCGGCCCCCCTTGGTCTTCTGGGCTTTGGAATGACCACGGTTCTCCTCAATCTTCACAATGCGGAGATCATCCCTCTTTCAATCGTCATCATTGCCATGGGATTTGCTTTGGGCGGTGCTGCCCAGATGATTGCCGGCGTTATGGAATTCAAGAAAAATAACGTTTTCGGCGCCACCGCCTTCACGGCTTACGGTTTCTTTTGGTGGTCCCTGATCATAATCTGGATCAATCCCTTCGAAGGGATCCAATCTACCGATCCCATCAGCATGGGCTTCTATTTAGGACTTTGGGGAATCTTCAGTTTCTTTATGTTCATCGGAACGCTGAAGCACAACCGTGCCAGCCAAGTTATCTTCAGTTCGCTGGTCCTGCTCTTTTTCCTTCTCGCTGCCGCAAACTTCACCGGATCCGCATCGATCCATATCTTTGCCGGATATGTTGGCATCTTCTGCGGCTCTTCTGCGATCTACAGCGCCGTCGCTCAGATCCTGAACCAGGAATTCGGCAAGACCATTCTGCCATTATAAATCATACTTCCATAGACCTTCTGTTTTGCGCCATCCATTCTTTGCTAAAACACAAAAGCCTTGATCCTCTGACAATAGGGGGATCAAGGTTTTTTGATTTCCATCCTGTTTTCTCGATGACAACGGCGGAGGGTCCTTCAATTCCTTGCCTCCCAATCCCGGAATCGCAGGAGGCCTTGATTAAACCACCGCCAGCTGATTCCGGCCGTTCTTCTTTGCCCTGTAAAGGCCCTGGTCCGCCCGCTGCACCAGGTCGTCGATGGCAACGCCGTCTTTGGGGTCCTGAACGTGAAATCCCGTTACGCCGAAGCTGGCCGTCACTTGGATGGCCTGGCCTTGATAAATAAAGCAATGTTCCTCAAAAGCCGCCCTCAAGCGTTCGACGATCACCATCGCCTGCGGCAATGCAAGGTCCGGCAGAAACGCAATGAATTCCTCGCCGCCGTATCGTCCCAATAAATCATTGGACCTCATGGCGCTTTTTGCGACGGCGGCAAGGTCCCGAAGAACCGCGTCACCTGCTTGGTGTCCATATAAATCGTTGATGTGTTTAAAATGATCGATGTCGAACATGATCAATACACCATGCCCCGACTGCCGTTCCAACCGGGAAGTTTCGTGCTGGATCCTTTCAAGAAGGTAACTCCGGTTGAAGACACCCGTCAGGCTGTCGTACTGAGCCGTTCTTTCCAGCTTCAACAACATCTCCTTTTCGTCCGTCACGTCGGAGATCAGGACGGTGCTGCCGATCCGGATTCCCTCATCGAACAATGCCATAGGCCTCGCTTTGAAGTAATGGGCGGCTCCGTCTTTTTCCTGAAGGCTGAACTCAAAGACGTCCTCTGCCGGTGTTTTTCCGGTGTCCGTTCGGTCGGCGATGGGATTCACAGCATCCCAAGTTTTTAATAGCCTGCCAAATTCAGGACATTCTTCAGTGACTGCCTGAAGATCCATTCCGATGCGTTGCTGATCCAGCAATGGAAATATCTTTCGGGCGGCCTGGTTGAAATCCCTAAGGCGATAGTCCTGATCCACCACCAGCGCTCCATCGTAAATCCAGTCAAAGATAATGTCCCGTGACAGAGGAATAATATGCATCATGTCATATCGGTCCAACGCATAGCTGAAAAGAACAAAGATGATGAAAACCGTCATGGGGCCGCTGTCCAGCTGCAAGGGTGTCCATCCGGCCAGATTCATCAGCAGGGCGGCAAAAGGAAGAATCGACGTCCAGGATAGCAGTATGAATTGTCTGCGCAAATAATCATCGGATCGCAGGGAGGCTCGGTAATACATGAGGACTGAAAGGCCGGCGCAAAAGAAAAAAAACACAGAATGCAGATAATACCAGAATCCTTTTTGGAACAGAAGCACATCAAAATAGCCATTGCTGACCAGAGACATGGTTTTATAGATCAGTCCATGGTATTCATTGGTCCATCGGAATAGAAAGGTCAGCAGCGGGATCGTGACCAACAGGGCAAGATAATGCTTTTTGATTCTCAATTCCCTGCCGGTCATCGCATGGGCCTGGATAACCCAGAGGGAGGGTATGAAGGATAAGCCGGTGTATTGGATCTTTCCCCACCAGTCAATCTCCTCCAGGGATCCTGATATGAGTTCCATACTGTAGCCAAAGGTATAGAACGCAGCAGCCAGGCTCATCAGACAGAGTGGAATCACCCCCGGAATGTTCCGGCGGCGCCAAGCATAAAAGCTGATGCCAAGGCTCAGGAAGGTTACCACATCCAGAATACCGCTGAGGATGTAATTAAGATGCTCCATTCAATTCCCCCTGCTTCTTCACTTCAATACGCTGAGAAAAAGTCTCTGTCCAGGTTTGAGGATGGCGGTGCCCTTGTCCCCTTCAATAGAATTATAATCGGCTTCGATGACAAATTCCATCGGATTTATATAAAAAATGCCGCCCGGCTGGGCGGCACGATCAAAGAACGATGTCAGCATACTGCAGTCGCTGTATTCCTCATGGTATTTTTCAGCAGCGTTTCCATTTGACCGGAGGGCATCGGCTTGAAATAATGATATCCCTGGATCTCATCGCACATTCTTTGGGTCAGGAAAGCCAGCTGGGTCTCCGTTTCAACCCCTTCGGCGATGATGCTTTTACCCATGCTCTTTGCCAGGACGATAACCGCTTTGGTGATTGCTTCATCCACATTGTTGACCTGGATTCCGTGAATAAAGGGCATGGCGATCTTGATCCGGTCCACTGGCAGATGTTTTAAGTAACTTAGAGAGGAATACTCCATTCCGAAGTCGTCGATGGAAATGCGTATTCCCATGGCCTTGAGGACATTCAACGTATCCGCCACGTGATGCTTTTCCTTCATGGCCAGACTTTCGGTAATTTCCAGCTCAAGATATTCAGGAGACAAACCTGTTTCCTGAAGCGCATCCTCAACCTGGCCTAGCAGCTGCTGAGGATTTTGAAACTGCTTGACGGACAGATTGACGCCGATCCGGATTCTGCTGTAGCCTGCATCATGCCATTGCTTGTTCTGGCGACACGCCGTTCTCATAACCCACTCGCCGATGGGAATGATCAGACCGGTCTGTTCCGCGATGGGAATAAATTTGCTGGGTGAAAGGATCCCCAACTCGGGATGATGCCAGCGCAGCAAGGCTTCTGCACCCACGATCTGGTTAGACTGACAGTTAACCTGAGGCTGGTAGTAAAGTTCCAGCTGATGATGGTCCAGTGCCCTGTAGAGATCATTGGCCAGGCTCATGTTCTCGGTCACCGTGCTTTTGATCAGCGGTGAGCACAGCACATACTGATTTTTCCCCTTTTCTTTCGCACGGTACATGGCGATATCCGCGTTTTTCAGCAAGGTCTCCTCATCGGCGCCGTCCACTGGATAGACGGCGATCCCGATGCTGGTGGTCAGGAAGCATTCCTTGCCTTGCAATGTAAAGGGCTGGCTGAAACTGGCCAGGATCCTGGATGCCGTGGCGCACACCGCTTCCAGATCCTTCGCCTCCTCGATCATGACAATAAATTCGTCCCCGCCGAGTCTGGCCAGAATATCATTTTCCCCAAGGGTCTGCTTGAGCCGGCTGGAAACAACCTTGAGCAATTGGTCGCCGGCATCATGTCCCATGGAATCATTGATCATCTTAAAAATATCAAGATCCAGAAACATGACCGCCAGGATGCTTCCGGACAGAGAAGCCCGGCGGATCGCCTGCCTGAGCTGTTCGGTAAAAAGCAAACGGTTTGGCAGGCCGGTGAGATGATCATGATAGGCCAGATGCTTGATCTTCTCCTGAATTTCCTTCCGCTGCTGGATCTCCAGCTGAAGGCTCTGGTAGGATTCGGTCAGCTGGCTCTGCACGGCCTTGCGTTCCGTATTGTCCACCAGACTTTCGATCAGGTATTCCTTGCCCTCAAAGGTCATGGAAACCACGGTTTTGATGATGGGAAGCTTGGTTGCGTCGGCGCAGAGCATCTTCCGTTCGGAATTGTCCACCGTCTGCCCTAAATCGGAGATGGGGCACATCCCGATCTCGGCGGGACACAACAACTTATGACAGGTCTTGCCAAGGACCGTCTCCGCAGTATAGCCGCTCATGGCAAGGGCTTTCTGGTTGATATAGATGATCTTGTGGGTTTCCGCCTCAACGATCACGACGCCAAAGCCAAGGCTCTCGATGGCCTTCTCGGCAAAATCAGCGATTTTACGCTGCTCCGCGACCAATCGATTAGAACATAGAACCGAATCACCATTCATAGCAAGCCTCCGCCTTTTATCATGGTCCACACTGGCCGTCACTTGTTTTAATGAAGAGAATAAATTCTCCCCAAAGATGATATTTCCTGCTTCAGAGCGTGCCGTTAGAAATATATCTTCCGGCGAATGGAATCATCGCATATGCGATTCCAAAGGATTTAATCCGAATGATTTTATGATCTCAAAGGTATTTATCGGACAGTCCAGTGAAAACTTTAGCCCTCGCTTACCATTCTGCAGTTTTTTCAGTATATCCGATTTCTATGTAAAAAAGAAGGGCTTGTGCAAGCCCTTCGAATCACCCCTTCGTGCTGTTGAAATATTCTTTGGACACCCCTAATTGTTTTTTGAGGATCTCCTGCCACATGGGCCGTCAGGAACCCCATGAGATCTTATCCAGGATCCCGCTGAGATAGGCGATCACCACACCATAATTGGTCATGGGGACTGCTTGTTCTTTGGCTCGGCCAACCCGCGTCAGCACGTACTTGCGGTTAAACATGCAGGCTCCGCACTGGATGATCAGATCATAGCCCGTCAGGTCTTTCGGAAAGTCCATGCCGCTGACCACATGGACCGTCAAGCCTTGTCCGGTGCGTTTTCTCAGCATGGCCGGGATTTTTTCGCGGCCGATATCCTCCGCCAGGGGCGCATGGGTACAGCATTCCGCAATCAGGACTTTCGAGTCTTCCTTCAAGCGCTCGATGGCTGCAGCGCTTTCCAGGTAGTATTCAATGTCTCCTTTATGAGCGGCGAACAAAACCGAGAAGGAGGTCAGAAGGCTTTCAGCCGGTTTTTTGTCATAAACGGTTTTAAAAACCTGGGAATCTGTGATGATCAGCTTCGGCGGCTTTGACAAGGCCGCCAAGGCTTGATCCAGTTTGTCGGTGGTGGCGCTGAGGATCACGCATCGGTTGTCCAGCAAGTCCCGGATCGTCTGGACCTGCGGCAGGATCAGCCGTCCCTTGGGGGCCTGAATATCCTGGGGCATGACCAGAAGCACCACATCCCCCTCTCCCACCAGCGAAGCCGTAATGCTTAGCATGTCATAATCTTCCGGGACCAGGCGGATCAGCGCTTCTTTGAAGCGGGCGATGGATTCCGGTTCTGTCACGCTGACGGTCAGCGGGTCAGTATGGGTTTCTTGCCGGACCAAAGCAGCCACCTCCGCAGCGTTGCTGAGCGCATCGGACTTACTGACGACGCACAGGACCGGCGTTTTTGTCTTCTTGAAATTCCGGAACCACTCCAATTCGTGTTGGATGTCCGTATCTGAAAACAATAAGACCGCAATGTCGGTCTTGTCTGCAGCTTTTTCCGCCTTCTCCACCCGCATTCTGCCCAGCTTTCCCACATCGTCAAAGCCTGCGGTATCCACCAGTACGCAGGGCCCGAGGCCATGGACCTCCATGGCTTTATAAACCGGATCCGTGGTGGTTCCAGCCACGTTGGAAACAATGGCCACGTCCTGGCCTGTGAATGTATTGATCAATGAAGACTTGCCGCTGTTCCGTTTTCCATAAAAACCGATGTGGACCCGATTGGCATTGGGTGTTTCATTCAGACTCATATTGCCCTCCTCGATAGCTTGAATAAGCCGTTTTCACGCTGATCCCGTTCAACTTGCCGATTTTCCCCGAAATGGCACTGATCACATCCTGGGGCGCGTCGATGGCCACGCTGATGATGTTGATGCTCCTTTCACGGTATGGGATCCCCATGCGGCCGATAATATACTTCCCGTAATCATGGAGAATGCTGTTCAGCAAATCCACAGATTCAATGTTCTCCACAATGATTCCCATGATTGCAACTCTGGTTTCCACCGAAATAAACCTCCTTTTTTCAATAAAAAAATGCACCTGGAAAGGTGCATCATGATTTATGATGAACAGATCACCTTTCACGCAGAAAGCTCTTAGTGTCAGTATCTAACTTATGGCTCTTCGCCGAGAGAGGCTTCTCGCAGCTCAGAATGATATTATTAATTCTAACATGATACAATTTTGCACGCTATATGATAATGCAACTAAATTTCGCACAGTTGGTCCGACCTGATTTCATCCGCCAATCGTGGTCTGGGGATAATTTTCAGGGATGTCAAACATTTCTTCGGGAACTTTGTCGCTGATTTCAAGGATTTCCATCACCTGGTCCCCAGCCTGGGTATGGAAAATCATGCCGGCCAGTGCTTTGCCGTCGAAGAAATACTTGATCGTGCCGGTTTCAACGGCATATTCTTCGAAAGGAAGGGATCTGCCCAGAAAATCTCCGGTTCCGTCGCCTATATAAGATATACCGGCCGTATATTGATCCGGATCTTCCATGTCCGGTGCGGATGCGATGTTCATCACCATGACCGTTTTCGTATTATGATCGACCATGTACATTTTTTCGTCCTTATTGATCATGTGGCTTTCCACACCGGGCAGCAGCGTTTTCATGGCC
>ENA-ORXD01000221-ORXD01000221.1-sediment-metagenome-genome-assembly--contig:-NODE-221-length-87092-cov-6.763995_pt1 | contig 87092 bp, 77 predicted proteins | sample MGYA00237862_ERZ511471 | MGnify/ENA metagenome assembly ERZ511471
CTGGCGGTGCCCCACCGGCATCTCCGTGACGATCATCTCGGGGTCGAGGTCCACGCCCAGCGTGGTGATGGCCCGCATGGACCGCTCTAGCATGTGGGGCCGGTCAAGGGTCTCGAGGCGGTCGCCGAACACTTCGACCAGGAAGTTGTACTTGGTGGATTCCCGGTTCAGGAGGATATTTTCGGTGGCGGAGAAGCCGGGGATGAGGGAGAATTCCTGGTGCACGTAGCCGATGCCGGCGTCCAGGGCATCCAGCGGGTCGGCAAAAACGACTTCCTTGCCGTCGAGGAGCACCTTGCCCTCGAAACCGCCCGTCTGGCCGATGACCGGCATGCCGAAAAGGATGTTCATGAGGGTACTCTTGCCCGCGCCGTTTTCCCCCACGAGACCAAGGATCTGGCCCTTTTCAAGAGAGAACGACACGTCTGCCAGGACCCTGTTGCCGAAATACTCCTTGCCGATGTGCTCCATTCTCAGAAGCGGCGTTGTTTCCATTGCCTTCGGATCACCTCGCTTAATTCGGGACACGCTTAATTCGGGACAGGTACATATTCATTGCGTTCACATTCTTTAGCGGTCCAAACCACAATAACACATGGACCGGACTGGTGGGGTCAGACCTTGAATTCGACCCTATGCATGCACTTCAAATAATTTTACGGCAACGGTCAAGGAGACTCTAATATATCAAATATATTTCTACGGCTCAACCACTTGGGGGAGAGAGTTACGCGGGGCAAGCCGCGGAGGTGGCCGAAGAACTGTGAAAATGCGTGATTTCAAGACCTGGCCCCGGTTGCTACGGGTTCCGGGTGCGGGGGAAGAAAAAGATTGTTTTTACATTTTAAAATAATTTTATTTTACTTTGTATATAAGGTTTATGATCTCTTTTACTTGTTATTTATAGACCTATTGTCTTTTTTATGTTATTATGTTCCAACCCTTAGATGGGGATTACTCCGCATTTAAACAAAACCAAATTGACGGGAGGAGTTTAGAATGGTCGGAAGGAAAGCATGGATCCTGGGCTTCATCGCAGCATTCCTGCTCTCTGCGGGCTGCGCATTAGCGGAAGAGGTTCCGGGCGAAATCACTGAGCCTACGGAGGAAACAACGACGGTCGAACTGCAGCAAAGCGTCGAGACCCAGTTCGGGCTGGCCCAGAAGTTCATGGAGCGGGCCGGGCTGGTGGGAACCGCCACCGAGGAAGGAACAACCGAGGAGGGCACGACCGAAGAAGGAACGACAGAGGAAGGCACGACAGAGGAAGGCACGACAGAGGAAGGCACAACAGAAGAAGGCACGACCGAGGAGGGGACGACCGAGGAGGTCGAGGAAACCATGCCTCCCGAAATCGCCGCGAAAGTCGCCGAGCGCCACGCCTTCATCGGCTGGGCGAAGATGAACGGCCTCCCCGCCAGCCGGAACATCCAGAACCAGGAAGTGTGGGGGTCTGTATGGGGCAGCGTCCAGGAGCAGGTTGCGACGGGCGTTACGGTGCAGGAAGCGATGGCTGCCGCCCAGGCTGGCCTGACGGAAGAGCAGGCGGCCGAGCTCGAGGCCCTGAAGGGCACTCCCCCCGGTAAGCTCGAAAAGGCGAAGAAAGGCGCGTCGACCGAGGAAACCACCACGACGGCCTCGACCGAAACCGGCAAGGAAAAGGACAAGAGTGAAGGCAAAGGCAAGGGCGAAGGTAAAGGAGAAGGTAAAGGCGAGGGCAAGGGAGAAGGCAAGGGTGAAGGCAAGGGCGGCGGCAAGAACAAGTAGGTCCGCCCCTTAAAAACCGCGAATCGATCCCACCATTGAGGGGCCTGCATCGACAGGCCCCTCCTTTTTTTGCCCTGGTCACCGCCCGCAACATGGACAGCCAGTCCCCTGCGCCGTATCATCGTTGCAAACTTCCATGAAAGAGGTGCCGACACATGAGAGAACACACCGGAGACATCTTTATCGCCTGGAGCGAACGCGGGGCGGGCGAGCCTCTCCTCCTCATCGGCGGCTACGGCACGACCCGCCTCATCTGGGAAGAGGCCACCCTGGACCGCTTGGCCGAACGGTACCGGGTCATCGCGTTCGACAGCCGCGGCATGGGGGATACCGAGGCCGGTAGTCGTGAGTTTTCCATCCGCCAGTTCGCGGAGGATGCCTTCGGGCTGCTGCAGGCGCTGGGAATCGAAAATTGCTCCGTCCTGGGCTGGTCGATGGGTTCTCTCATTGCACAGGAACTTGCCCTGGCCCACCCGGAACGCGTGGACCGACTGGTCCTCTACGCTTCGTACGCCGACTGGAGCACTCCCCCGTCCCTGGAAACGATCGAGCTGCTGAGCGACACTTCCGGCACCCCGGAGGAAAGGGGCATGCGATGGGTGCAGACCCTGTTCCCGCCCCAATGGCTTTCGACCCATGGGAAAAGGGTGGGGGAGATTTTCTCCCGCCCCCTTGGCAAGATTCCCGGGGAGTCCGTGAAACGCCAGCAGGAGGCCATCGAAAAATGGGAGGGTTCCAGGGACCGCCTGGGGCTGCTTGAAACACCGACCCTTCTCCTTTGCGGGAAGGAAGACGTGCTGGTGCCACCGGAAAACTCGCTTCTGATGGCGGGACTGCTGCCGAAGGCTACCCTGCGCATCCTTCCCGACATGGGGCACGGCCTGATGTTCCAGGATCCGGAGACCTTCTGCTCCATCGTATTGGGTTTTTTGGAAGGGAAATAGGGACAGACGGAGGTACCGGGTTCCTTTCATATATGAATGCCCGAATTCAAGACCTGGCCCCGATCGGCAAGACCTGGCCCCGATCGGGGGAACGGGAAAGGGGAGCCGGAAACCCGGCTCCCCCTTTTTTATGCGATCACAGCGCTTGTGATTGTGAACGCAATGAATATGTACCTGTCCCGAATTGCGCTACTTCTTGATCTTGAAGTATTTCTCGGGGACGGTGACCTTCGTCATGCCCAGGTAGCCCTTGCCGAAGACGTAGGTGTCCTGGTAGACGAGGAAGTAGTTCTTCTTCTTGACGCCGGTGCCGACGTCGGTGTAGTTGCTGCCGTTCCAGGCGGCGCCGGGGGTGTACTTGGCATAGGAGGCCATCAGGGCCTTCAGGTCGCCGATTTTCGCCTTCTTCTCGACGATGCGCTTGCCGTACTCTCCGAGGCCGGCGGTGGTGGTGTAGCCGTAGGAGTAGGCCCAGGTGCCCATGCGAGCCTTTCCGCCGGCTGCCACGACGGCCGTTTCAACCTTCTTCAGGATGGCGGGCCAGTTGCCCTGTTCCTTGGAAAGGTCGATGCCCAGGGCGCCGGGATAGCCCATCAGCGGGGAGGGCAGGTCGGCTTCGACGAAGTAGCCGCCGAGCTTGGCGATCTGCTTCAGCAACGGTTCGGTGTGGGCGTCGTTGGTGCAGAAGAACGCGGTCTTCTTGCCGTACTTGTTGAGCCACGCGGGGACCTTCTCGAGGATGAACTGCTGGGCGCCGGCCACGCCGACGTCACTGGTCGGGTCCGGGGCGGTCTCGAACACGAACTTCAGCCCGAGGTCATTGCACGCGGCCTCCATGATGGCGCGGCGGCGTGAAAGCAGCTCGTAGCTCATGTGGCGCGGGAAGGAGATGTGAACGAAGGTGTCGGCGCCCATCTTCTTGGCAGCGGAGATGATGAGGTAGCCGCGGGCCACGTTGTCGGCGTTGACGGCGAGGTCGGCCACGGAGCCGATGACGTTCGGGTCTTCGTGAGGTTCACCGGCGAGGAGAAGAATGTCGGGCCTCTTCTCCTTGACGCGGCGGAAGGCTTCGGTGGTTCCAGGAATGGCCTGGTTGACCACGATGACCTTCATCTTGGCGTCGTCGGCCAGACCGACGATCTGGCTGATGGTGGTTTCCATCTCGGACATGAAATTATCCGGGTAGGTGATGTGCTTGATCATCCCGCCCTTCGCGACGTCGCCGTAGGCCTTGATCAGGGCTTCCGCGCCGCGAAGGTCGTCCTCCGACTGGGAGACGGTCCCGGTGACGACGCCGATATGGAACGGCGCGGCAGCCAGGGCGGTTCCGGCCATGAGACCCAGGAGCATGAGCGCAACGAGCAGCAGTGAGGCTTTTCTCATGTACCAATTACCCCCTTCTATGGTTTTTGGAACGTGTTCCACTCGATGAATAATATATCAGTTAAACACCAACGGTTCAATGATAAGCAAAGAAAGCAGGGGACAGAACTCGCGGCCCCGTCCCCTGCCCGTGAAAGCTTCCTAGGCTTCGACCTTGATCTCCAGCGCACTCTCCCACAGCCCGTGGATGTTGCAATAGGAGGCGGCGACGAGCATGCCGGGAGCGGTGACCTTCATGGCGACCTTCGCATGGGGCTCGGTGTAGACAGGGCCCTTGTTGGGGCCGTCGACGGACTCGCCGTGGACGGTGAACTCGACGTTGGCGACCTCGAAGGGGAACTTGCCTCCCTCGGGCATGAAGTACAGCTTGATCCAGCGGATGTGGTGCTCGGTCGTGTTGGGGTGCGGAATCTCCTTGCCCACGCTCAGGTCGACGACGAATTTCTCTCCCGCCTTCACGGTCTCGGGTGCCTCGATGACCGGGGCATGCTTCTCGGTTTTCCAGTCGGCGCTCTTGATGATATGCTCGAACTTCATCTCTTTACCCCCTCTTCTGTCGAATCGGTGTGAACTGACTCGATGTTAAAATTACCTTATAATGGCACTTTCTGTCAATCAGCGCACGATTAGCTACAATAAGCCTCTAATGTTCGGGTGACCACACCCAAGAGTCATTATACAGTCTGTGCGGGTTGCGCAAGTTTCCCGTGGACAACGCCTTGAGTATGGTCCAGAATGAACCGATGGAACAATTTGCAATCAGGAAAGATTGGCCGAGGAGGACTCTCAAGATGAGCGAACGGAAGATGGCCCCGCTTTTTGCCGCAATCCTCACGCTTGCCGCTCTCTTTTCCTTCGCGGCATCCCTACCCGCCGCGGCCCAAGGGGCACCCACGACGGAAGAAGGCCGCGCCGCCCTGCTGAAGTTCGTCCTGGAGAGGAAGTTCGCCCCCCAGTCGATGGATGTGCGCCTCGAGGGAGGGCCCGACGCGAAGGGCTTCGTGAAGAAGGCCGTCGTCCGGGCGAAGGGGGCCGTGATCGACAAGCTGAGGGTGGACACGCTGGTCATGGAGGCTTCCGACCTGCAGTTCAACCCGCCGGAGGAATGGAGCCGGAACCTCGAGGTGAAAAGCGCCGGCGATACACGGAGCCGCGGCGTGATCCTGGAGAAGGACATCAACGCCGCCATGGCCGAGTCCGTCAAGGGCGACAAGAAGTGGAAGAGCATCCGCATGGACCTTTCCCCGACGCAGATCAAGGCCGTCGGGGTGTACGAAACCTATTTCATCTTCAAGCTCCACCTCGTGGCGAAGCTGACGGGCGTCCTGGCGGCCTCCCCCGACGGGAAGCAGATCTTCATCCGCGACTACAAGCTGAACGTCAGCGGCCTGACGATGCCCCAGGGCCTGGTGGAGGACGTGATCGAGAAGGTGCAGCCGATCGTCGACTTCCGCGAGTCGGTGTTCCCGGTTTCGGTGAAGAAGATCGTCATGGACGACACGTCGATCTCCTTCGTGAGCGACCCCCCGCCGCAGTAGGAGCCCGCAATGGCCAAATTCCTGGACCTCCGGCCGATCAGCGCGCCGAACCGCCCCGGGGAACTGGTCCCCGTCGAGCTGGGAAGGGATGTCCCCTTTCCCGTCCGACGCCTCTACACGATAACGGGCGTCCCCGCAGGGGAAACGCGCGGATGCCACGCCCACAGGAAAACGCGGCAGGCGATTTTCTGCCTCCGGGGGGAGATCGAGATCCTACTGGAAAGCCGGGAAGGAAGGGAAAAGGTCCTGCTGGACAGCCCGGCCCGGGGGTTGCTCCTGGAGCCCATGGCCTGGCACGAGGTGACCTGCCTGTCTGAAGGCTGCGTCATCCTGGTCCTGGCCTCGACCCCCTACGAAGAGGCGGATTACATCCGGGACCACGAAGAGTTCCTGTCTCTCGGGAAGGAGGGGTGAGAAGGTGGGTTCGGCCCGCGTTCCCTTCAACCAGCTGAAACCCCTGTTCGACAAGCACCGGGACGAGTATGAGAAGGCGGCCCTCGAGGTCCTCCGGTCCGGGTCCTATATCCTGGGCGAGCAGGTGGAGGCTTTCGAACGGGAGTTCGCCGCTTTCGTGGGAACCGAACACTGCGTTTCGGTGAATTCCGGCCTGGACGCCCTGCGGCTGGCCTTCCAGGCTCTCGGGACCGGCCCGGGGGACGAGGTCGTCGTTCCGGCGAACACCTACATCGCCTCCGCCCTGGCTGTCTCCCTCAACGGGGCGCGGCCCGTCTTCGCCGAGCCGGACGCCTGGTTCACCCTCGATCCCCGGGAAGCCCGCCGGGCGATCAGCGAAAAGACAAAGGCGATCCTGCCCGTCCACCTTTACGGGCAATCCTGCGACATGGGAAGCCTGTGCCGGCTGGCCGAGGAAGCCGGGATCGCCGTCGTGGAAGACTGCGCGCAGTCCCACGGGGCCCTCTTCGGCGGACGGATGACGGGAAGTTTCGGGGAGGCGGGCTGCTTCAGCTTCTACCCGACGAAAAACTGCGGCGCCTTCGGCGACGGGGGGGCCGTCACGACGAACGACGCCGGCCTCGCCGAGAGCCTTCGCCGCCTGCGCCACTACGGCATGGACGGCCATGGCGGCCACCTGGCCGCCGGCTGGAACTCGCGGCTGGACGAAATCCAGGCGGCGTTCCTGCGGGTCCGCCTTCGCCACCTCGGCGAAAACCTGGCGACCCGGCGCGAAATCGCCGAGCGCTACCTCTCCGGCATCCGGAACCCGGCCATCGAGCTGCCCGCCGTCCGGGAGGGAGCCAACCACACGTGGCACCTTTTCGTCGTGCGCTGCCCGGCCCGGGACCCCCTGAAGGCCTGGCTGGACGGGCAAGGGATCGACACGAAGGTGCACTACCCCGTTCCGCCCCACGCGACCCCCGTTTACCGGGAGCTGGGAATCCGCCCGGGCGACTTCCCCTCCACCGAGAGGATGGCCTCGGAAATCCTCAGCCTGCCCCTTTTCGAGGGGATGACCGCCGAGCAGGCCGACCGGGTGATCGAAGCCTTGAACGCCTTTCGCGGCTAGGCTCCGCCTCCGGACCGCAGGTTGGCCTCCTCCGACGGGTTCAGGCGGTAGGCGGGGAGGTCTTCCACCTTCTTGGACAGCCTGGCGGGAACCCCCACGTAGACGCCCCCCTCTTCCGCGTTTCCCTTGAGCAGGGAGCCGCTGCCGAGCAGCGAGAAGTCGCCCATGGCGGCCATGTCGAGGACCGTCGCGTTCAGGCAGACGTCGCAGCCCCTGCCGATGCGGGTGTAGGAGGAAACGACCGCCCCGTTCGAGAAATGGCAGAAGGGGCCCGCCTGGACGTCGTGGCCGAAGGAAACGTTCGTCCCCACGAAGGAACACGCCCCGATTTTCACGCCGGCCATGAGGCAGCATCCGGGCGAAAGAATGACACCCGGCCCCAGTTCGACTCCCGGTGCCACGAAGGCCATGGGGTGAACGACGGTGACCAGGCTTTCCAGGGGAACCTTCATCCGCGCGAAGGCCTCTTCCTTCAGGCGCCCGTGCCCCACGGGATGGACGGCAAAGGCGAAAAGGTAGCCTTCCCGGGCGAACCGGGGGGCGTCATCGAGCCGGCCCATCACGGGCAAGCCCCGGATAAGGCGTCCCCCTTCGCCGTAGAGCGGGTCGTTGAGGAACCCTTCCACCTGCCACTGCCTCCCGCAGCGAAGCCGCATGTCCTCGATGCACGCCCAGGCGTTTCCGCCGGTGCCTTCCCCGCCAACCACCAGGATTTTTTCCATGTGGCCGCCCCCCTCTTTTCTGCTATCATTTCGATGAAATGATTCTATCCCTATCTAGCCCCAGGAAGGATCCCATGGAGAAACTGATCGTCAACCTGGCCCCCACCGGCCTGAAACCGATGAAGCCCCAAAACCCGAGCGTGCCGATTGCCCCGGAGGAGATCATCCGGGAGAGCGTCGCGTGCGCTTCCCTGGGAGCCTCGATCATCCACCTCCATGCCCGGGAGGAGGACGGTTCCCCCAGCTATCGAAAGGCCCTGTACCAGCGGATCATCGAGGGGATCAGGGAACGGTGCCCCGGCCTCGTCCTTTGCGTTTCCACCAGCGGCCGGGCCTTCCCGGAGTTCGAGAGGCGGAGCGAGGTGCTCGAGCTGGAAGGCGACGCCAGGCCGGACATGGCCTCCCTCACGCTCGGGTCGATGAACTTCTACCGGGAGGCCTCGGTCAACTCCCCGGAGATGATCCGGGCCCTTGCGGAAAAAATGGCCGAGCGGGGCATCAAGCCCGAAATCGAGATATTCGAGCTGGCCATGATCGACCAGATGAAGTGGCTCGCGTCAAAAGGGTTCATCACGCCCCCGTTCTACGCGAACCTCATCCTTGGGGCCCCCATCCACCAGCCGCTCGACGCCTGCCGCCTGGCGGTCCTCGCGAGGGAGCTTCCCCCTGGCACATGCTGGGCCGGGGGTGCCATCGGCCCAGCCCAGCTGGATATCAACGCCATGGCCATCGCCATGGGCGGGCACATCCGGGTCGGGCTGGAGGACAACCTGCACTGGGACCACGCCCGGTCGCGCCTCGCACGGAACGGGGAACTGGTCGAAAGGATCGTCGGCCTGGCCCGCACCCTCGGCCGGGAGGCCGCAACCCCCTCCGAAACCCGCGAGATGATCGGCCTGCCTGCACGGTGACCCGCTTGGGAAGCGACCGTCCCCTTTTTTCGGTTGTCGTCCTGCTGTACAACCAGGCCCGGCTTGTGGAAGAGGCCCTGGAGTCCGTTTTCGCGCAGGGCTACGGCCCCGTCGAGCTCCTGGTCTGCGACGATGCCTCGGCCGACGGGTCGGCGGACGTTGCCGAGCGGTGGTGCCGGGAGCATGCGTCCCGTTTCTCCGGCTGGAAGGTGCTGCGCCAGCCCAAAAACCGCGGGATCCTTCCCAACCAGTTGAACGGGATCCGGGAAAGCAGGGGGGAATACATCAAGACCCTGGCTGCGGACGACCTGCTGTTGCCGGACGCCCTGGAAGCGGCAGCGGAGTTTTTCGGGCGGGAACCGGGTTTCGGCCTGGCCTGCGGCGGGGTCCAGGCCTTTTTGGCGGCCGAAGGCAGGAGGGAGTTGGGGTGGAAATGGCCAGGGGAGGCGGACCTTCCCTTCTTCTCCATGAGTCCCGGCCTCCAGTACCGCCACCTGGTTTCCGGCCAAGCCGGGATCCTTGCCCCTTCCGTCTTCGCTTCAAGGGAAGTTTACGAAAACATCGACCTCGCCTCCCTCGGGATCCGGCTCGTGAACGACTACCCGGCCTGGCTTCTCGCCACCCTTGCGGGTTTCCGGTTCGGCTTCATCGGGAAGGACACCGGCCTTTACCGCCTTAGCCCCGCTTCCATCTCGCAGCACACGGCCCGGCAGGATGCCCGGGTGAGGAGGCGCTGGCGGGCCGACGTGGTGAGGACACACAGGTCCGTCATCCTGCCCAACCTTGGGAAACTCGGCTTCGCCGAGCGCTACCACGCCCGCTACAAGGCCCTCCAGGCGGAAAACCGCCTTTTCAACGGGGCGCGGCCGCTCCGGAGGTTCACCTCCAATGCGTGCCTGCTGGCCATGTCGATTTTCGACACGGTCAAGTGGAAGGCCCTATTCCGCTCCCTGTCCAGTTGAAAAAAGCCGATTGGCCAGGAAGTACGACTCGAGGGTTCCCGTGTCCATCCATCTCCCCCGCACGAAATCATATTCCAGCAGGTTCCTCCCGGCGTAGATGTTGTTCACGTCGGTGATTTCATACTCCCCGCGCGGGGAGGGCTCCAGGCTCTCCAGGATTTCCCACAGGCTGGAATCGTAGAGGTAGGCTCCCACCACGGCGTACGGAGTCGGCGGATTCTCGGGTTTCTCCCGGATCTCGACGACCTTCATCTCGTCGAGGGCCGCCACGCCGAAGCGCGAGGGGTCGTCAACCTCCACGAGGAGTACCCTGGCACCGGCGCATCCCTGGGACTTCCGGTAGTTTTCCAGGAAATAGGTGGGCGGGGTGTCGAAAATATTGTCCCCCAGGAGGACGAAAACGTTGTCCGGGCCTGCGAACGTCCTTGCCATACGGAGCGCGTCCGCGATGCCCCGGGGTTCGTCCTGGACCTTGTAGGAAAAATCGACGCCGAACGCCCTGCCGCTGCCCAGGTTGTTGACGATGTCCCCCATGTGGGCGCTGCTCGTGACGACGAGGATCTCGTTCACCCCGCAGGCCGCCATGTTCCGGACCGCGTTGTAGATCATGGGCTCGGGACCGACGGGCAGGAGATGCTTGTTGATGGTCTTCGTGAGCGGGTAGAGGCGCGTTCCGCGGCCGCCCGCCAGGATGACGCCCTTCATGCCGGGTTCCCCCAGGACCGGTTCTCCCGGTACCAACGGATGGTCTCGGCAAGCTGCAGCTCGAAGGGCCGGGAGTTTTCGAATCCCAGCTCGGCCCGGATCCGGCTGTCGTCGATCGCGTAGGCGCGGTCGTGCCCTGGGCGGTCCGGCACGTGCCCGATGCGGTCCTCCCCGAGGCCCAGCACCTCGAGGACCGCCAGGGCCACGTCCCGGTTTTCCCTCGGGTTTCGCCCGGCCACGTTGTAGGCCCTGCCGACGGAGCCCTTTTCCAGGACCAGCCGGAGGGCCTGCGCCGTGTCGGAGACGTGAAGCCAGTCCCTCACCTGGCGCCCGTCCCCGTAAAGGGGGACTTGCTCTCCCGCGAGCGCCCGGGTCACGACGGTCGGGATGAACTTCTCGGGGAATTGCCGGGGGCCGAAGTTGTTCGTCGGCCGGACCACCAGGGCCGGGACTTTCCATGCCCGGACGTACGCAAACACCATCTGCTCCGCGGCGGCCTTCGTGACCGAGTAGGGGTTGGTGGGAGCCAGGGGGCTGTCTTCGTCCAGGACGCCCTTTCCGGTGGCGTCCCCGTAGACCTCGTCGGTGGAGACATGGAGGAACCGCCTTAGCTTCGGGCTCCGGCGGGCCGCTTCGAGCAGCGTGCAGGTGCCCTGGACGTTGGCCCGGACGAAGGGCCCGGGATCGGCGAGGCTGCGGTCCACGTGCGTTTCGGCAGCGAGGTGGACGACGGCATCCGCCTGCGAAACGAGGCTTTCCACGAGGGAGGCGTCCGTGATGTCCCCCAGGACCAAAAGCGGGGGGAGGGTGCCTCCGGGCCCGCTTCGCCTGTCCCCGAGCTTCGCGGGTTGGTCCCCCAGCCGGGAGCGCACGACGGTGCCCCCGGCCTTTTCTAGTGCGCCTTCGGGGATATGGCCTTCGACGGCGATAGTTTCCAGGCCGCCATCGAGGCCGGAAAGGTTCTCGAAGCGGCCCGCGTAGGACAGGGCATCGAGCAGGACAAGCCGCCAGGCCGGCCTGGTCTCCAGGAGGTGGCGGACGAACTCCGAACCGATGAAGCCAGCTGCTCCCGTGACAAGGAGTTCCATGGTCTTCCCCCTTTCCCGGTACCGAGTCACCAGTTCTTCGACAGGATTTCCGCTTCGATTCGGTCGATTTCGTCCCGGTCGGCAGGTTCGAGACGGGCGTACAGGTCCGCCCTGGCCTTGAGGCCGATGGCTTCGCGGCTCTTTCCCCGCTTTTCCTCCTCCGCCAGCCCGGTCCAGCTGATCTTCTGCTTACCCAGGTAGAGATCGATATCCATGATGCGGGAGCCGTTCGCGGCGTATTCCAGGCCGACGAGGAGCCGCTTCACCTCGGACGGTTCGAGCGGCGTGACCATCTTCAGGCTGTAGCATTTCAGCTCGAGCAGGATCCTCGCAAAGTCGCGGCTCCACCCCTCGCCCACCACCAGCCCGAGCTCCAGAGCTTCCAGGACGCGCATGATCCTCCGGTAGTGGAGGTCGTAAAGGCCGTACTTGTCGTAGAGACGCAGCTCGACGGCATTCCAGGAACGCCCGGACAGCCCGGACGTGACGTACCGGACGATGCTGCGGCGCAGCAGCCGGGAAGCCGCCTCGTTTCGCATGGGAAGCACCAGGCGGCGGGGGTGCAGGTCCGACGGCTCGACGATTTTCCCCAGCGGTTTTTCCGTGAACAGGACGGTGGTCCCCTGCCGGTCGGGCCAAGCAGCCGGGTTCCCCTCCCGGACCTCCCGGGCCCCGAGCTCGGCTTCCAAAAGGTCGATGATCGCGTCGGGTTCCCCGAAGGTTCGCACGATCAGGCCCCCCTGGCGGCTCTCCACCTTTTCGACCAGGGAGCAGAGCCCTTCGTTGACGAGGGCGCAGAGGAGGTCTTCCGTTCTTTCGCTGATGACGAAGATGCGGCTCCCCTCAAGCCAGTCGCACGGATCCTTCCCGGCCAGGTCCTTCAGGAAGACGAGGGTCTGGTCCTCCCCGGCTTTCCCCCAGGCCTCACGCAGGTCGTAGGCATGGTCCGCCAGCCTCCGGTCCAGGAAGCGTGCCAGTTCCTCGCCGTTTTCCGTCTCGACCAGGAGCAGGCGAGGCGCTCCCCTCATCAGTGAAAGCATCTTCCCTCCCCCCTTTCCGGCCCCTAGAGGCCGATTTTCCTCTTCTTCTGGCGTACGTCGTGCACGGACCGGGGATAGTCGAGGGAGTGGACGGTGCGCGTCACGAGGTCCAGCACCCTGATTTGGACGTTGCCGTTGAGATACAGCCTGCCGTCCACGTCGGGGGGCAGGACGCTGGTGTCGTGTCCGTAGAGGTTGAAGTCCGCGGCACGCTCCCAGAGGTCTTCCGGCCGGTGGGAGGCAGCGATCCCCACACCTTCGAGGTCGAGGCGAAGGCATCCCTCGGCCACCACGAAGCGGCCCAGGGGCTCCCTCCCGGAGGCGAGGCGCCGGACGAGGGCGGGGTCGTCGTGGTTTCCCATGACGAGAAAGACCCGCTCTGCGACGCTTGATTCAAGGATCGCCAGGAGGGCCTCCACCCTTGCCGCGTAGAGGGGACGGTCGGAGGAACCGGGGCTGAGCTTGACCTCGTCGGCCAGGTCGCCCGTGTGGATGATGAACCGTGGGCGGATGGCCGCGACGAGGCGTGCCAGGTCGGGATAGAAGGTGGACGGGGTGTCCGAGACGTGCAGGAGGGCAGAGGAAAGCCCCGTCATTTCCGGGGGGACAGGGCGTTTTCCGGCCAGGCGGGCCAGGGCGTGCCGCAGGGTTTCCCGCATGGGACGCCCTTTCAGGGGGTCGTGGCAGCCAGCGCCTGGGCGTCGCCCTTGAGGGTCCGGTAGGCGGACATGACCCTTTCGACGTATTTTGTGCCGTTGCCGCCCAGGTATTTTTTCAGGGATTTTGCCAGGTCTCCGCCGGAGGACTTGTGGTAGCAGGAGAAGACCCAGGCTCCGGCCAGGATGTTGTTGCGGGGATCGAACAGGTCGGTGACGGTTCGGATGCCGGGAAATGCTTTCGGGAGGTTTTTCGCGTGGGCTTTCCAGTTGACCTGCATGAGCCCGATGCTGGAACGGTTTCTCGCGGACGGGTTGGCCCGGGATTCGCGCACGAGAATTGAGGCCACGACGAGAGGGTCGACACCGAACAGGGCTCCCGCCTCAAGGACGTGGTTCGCGTACTTCTCGGCCTTTTCCGCCCCGAGCTTTTTGTTCATGCGGGCAAAAAGGGCCGCGATGGCCTTGCGCTGGGCGACCTTCTGGGGAGCCTCCGCGGGAGGAGGCGTCTCCTCGACGACGGGTTCTTCCTCCACGATGACGACCGGGGGGTTGTCGGGGTCGTAAAGGGGCGGCGTGTCGAGTTCCTCGGCATTCGCGGCGCCCCCGGCAAGGGCAAGGGTGAGGATCAGGAGCAGAAGGGTCAGGGTGCTTTTCACGGATCATCCCGCCTTTCGCGTTAAAGGATAACCCTAAAGGGGCATTTTTCGCAAACGGCGGGGGAATGCGGGCATCCTTCTGGCCCCTGCCGGAGGTCGGCCCTTGCGGTTTGGTCGCCTTCCGTGGAGAATAGCCTCCATGACGCTGACCATCCGGAACCTCTCCCTGCGCTACGGCGAAAAGATCCTGTATGACAACATCATCTGGACCCTGCCCGACCGGGCAAGGGTCGGCCTCGTCGGCGACAACGGGACCGGGAAGACCACGCTGCTGAAGGCCATCATGGGCCGGGCCCAGGTGGACTCCGGTTCCATCGACATCCCGCGGGGCTCCCGCCTGGGCTACCTGCCCCAGGACCTGGTGGAACTGGGGGACGGCACCGTCATGGAGACCCTCAGGCAGCGGTGCGGCGTGGCGGAGCTGGAAGCTGCGCTGGCCGACTGCGAGGCGGAACTGGCGGCACTAGGCGCCGGCAGCCCGGAGCTGGCCGAGACGCTGGCCCGGCACGAGCGGCTGGTCCACGCCCACGGGGCCCTGGACGCCTATGCGTTCGAGGCCCGGGCCCGGCGGGTGCTGAAGGGCCTCGGGTTCGCCGACGGGGAAGCGGATCGGCCGTGTGAAACCTTCTCCGGCGGCTGGAAGATGCGGATCGCCCTGTCGTCCCTTTTGCTGCAGGATCCGGAGATCCTCCTGCTGGACGAACCCACCAACCACCTGGACACCGAGAGCATGGAGTGGCTCGAGGCCTTCCTCAAGAACAGCCGGTGCACCCTCGTGACGGTGAGCCACGACCGTCGCTTCCTGGACAACGTCGTGACGACCATCGCCGAGCTCTGCCGGGGGAACCTGTCGCTCTACCCCGGCGACTACGAGGCCTTCCTGCGCCAGAGGGACGAACGGGAGGAACGACTCTCCCGGGAGTCCGAGGCCCAGAAGGAAGTTATCGAGAAGGCGGAACGGTTCATCTCGAGGTTCCGCTACAAGGCGACGAAGGCGGCCCAGGTGCAGAGCCGGGTTCGCATGCTGGAAAAGATGGAAACGATCAGGATCGACGCGCCGCCCTCCACCGTCTCCTTCCGTTTCCCGGTGCCGCCAAAGAGCGGCCTGCTGGTGCTGAAAGGGGAAGGCCTGGCCAAGTCCTACGGGGGCAAACCCGTGTTCTCCGGGGTGGACCTGGAGATCCGCCGCGGGGAAAAGATCGCGCTTGTGGGGGTTAACGGCGCGGGAAAATCGACGCTCTCGCGGCTCCTGGCCGGTGTGGAAACCCCCGACGAGGGGAAGGTGACCCGCGGACACGGCGTGAAGCTGGCCTTCTACGCCCAGGAGATGGCCGACAACATGGCCACCGAGGGAACGGTCTGGAACGAGGCCTGCTCCGTGATGTCGAAAACCTCGCCGCAGCAGCGGCGCGACCTGCTGGGGGCATTCCTCTTCTCGGGCGACGACATCGAGAAACCCGTGCGGGTGCTTTCGGGGGGCGAAAAGGCCCGCCTGGCCCTGCTAAAGGTGCTCCTCACCGAATCGAACGTCCTGGTGCTGGACGAGCCGACGAACCACCTGGACCAGTCCACGAAGGAACGGTTCCAGAAGGCCCTGCTGGACTACCCCGGAACCGTCGTTCTGGTGTCCCACGACCGCTTTTTCCTCGACGAGCTGGTGGAGCGCGTGGTGGAAATCCGCGGCGGCCAGGCCCGCATCTTCCTCGGCAACTACTCCGAGTTCATCGCGAAGCGCGGCAAGGTCGCCCCCGAAACCGACGAACCCTCAACCTCGAACCCGAACCGGGGCCAGGTCTTGAATTCCAGCATCCGGGATGCTGGAATTCAAGACCTGGCCCCGGTTTTCACGGCTTTTACGCCGCTCGCCGACGAGGTGGGAAATCCCGCCCGACACGCGAATCGGCTCAAGAAGGAGAAGACGGCCCTTTCGAAGCGCCTGGAGGCCGTCGAGGACGAGATCTCGGAGAGGGAAGACGAAAAAGCCCGGGCTTCCGCCGCTCTCCTGGACGAGGGCGTGCACGCGAACCCAGGTCGGATGCGGCAGCTGGCTACGGAGCTGGCGGAGGTCGAACAGGCCCTGTCCGACCTCATGGAGAGGTGGGAAGACCTCTCCGGCGAGATCGAGTCGCTGGACGAAGTCCTGGAGTCGATCTCGGACCGGTGATTTCCTGAATGGGGTCAGACCTTGAATCTTGGCGTTTGTGTACAAACGCCAAGATTCAAGGTCTGACCCCATCGTTTATAGAGTGCGGGCTTTCCAGCGCAGCTGGCGGTCCAGGACCTTGGCGCACTCGGCCCCGTAGAGAAGGGCCTGGTAGGCGTAGAAGATCCAGAGGAACATCAGGACAAAGGACCCGAGGAACCCCTCGATCGATGAGAAGAGGCTTTTCTGCAGCAGGCTGCCCAGGACGATCGCCCCGACCCTGAATGCGGATGCCGCGACGAAGGCCCCGAAGGCTGCCGGCCCCCAGGCGACTTTCCCCCGGGGAACGAACCGGTAGATCGCAAGCAGGACGAAGAAACCGAAGAGGAAGGAACCCGCCAATTCCAGGACCTTGAATGGGTCCACGGGAAACACCAGGAAGAACTTCTCCCCCACCAAGAAAATCAGGAAACCCCTAAAGGCCCCCAGGACCCATTTCACCAGCGGGAAAAGGAACAGGACCACGCCCCCCGCGAAAGAAAGAACCACGGAGACGGCCCTGTCCCATAGCCAGGAGCGCCATCCTTCCTCGTGTTCCGGTGCAAGCCCCCACATCGTGTTCATGATGCGGCGCAGGTGAAAGCCCACGCTCGATGCCCCGTAGAGCAGCACCAGGATCCCGGCTGCACTCACCAGGAAGCGGGAACCGGTAGCCTGCGCCGCGTGGAGGAGGCGGGCAAGGAGAGAGAGTCCCTCCGGGCTCAGGATATACTGGAGACGCTCGAAAAGCATCATTTCGCCCTTGACCGTCCCGAAGACGAAGCTCAGCAGGGCCGTCGACAGGATAAGCATGGGGAAGAGGGCGAGCACGGTGAAGAACGCAAGGGCTGCCGCCTTGACCTCCATGGCGTCCCTTCCTGCCGCCCGCCATGCCCGGCGCAGCAGCGTCGGCAAGATGAGCAGCGCATCCCTGAGACTATCCCTGCGTCCCGGCATGCCATTCCCCCCTTTCCACGAATCCGTTTCATGTATCATAATAACGCATCATAGTATAAAACTTTATTGAGAGAGGGCCACATTTGTACGCAAACAGTCAAATACAAGGTCTGACCCCAAAGGAGGGAAAGGGATGAATGCGTCAAGGGGAACGTTCGCCATAGGGGTTTTTGTTGTCATGGCGCTGTGGGAGGTGCTGGCTCCGAGGCGGCCGATCCCCTTTCCCCGGAAGGTGCGCTGGGCCGCCAACCTCGGAGTGGGGTTTGCCTCGGCCTTTACGGCCTTTATCCTCCTGCCGGGGGGCGTCGCCTCGATCGCGGCCTGGGGAGCGAGCCGCAACCTGGGGTTGTTGCGGATGGACGGACTAGGCGGCGCACCGGCCTTTTTCCTGGGGATCGCTGCCCTGGACCTGGCGGTGATGCTGCAGCACATGGCTTTCCACAAAGTGGGACCGTTCTGGCGGCTGCATCGCATTCACCACGTGGAGCCCGCCCTCGACGTGACCTCGGGAATCCGCTTTCATCCGGCGGAAGTGGCCCTCTCCCTGGGCTGGAAGGGAATCGTCGTGCTGGCCCTGGGCATTTCGCCCGCTGCGGCGGCTTCGTTCGAAGTCCTCCTCAACGCCACTTCCCTTTTCAACCACGGCAACGTTTCCATTCCACCCCGGCTTGACCGTTTCATCCGCCTGTGCCTCGTCACGCCCGACATGCACCGGGTCCACCACTCGGTACGCTTCGAGGAGCGGAACTCCAACTTCGGTTTCTGCCTGCCCTGGTGGGACCGGATGCTGGGCACCTACAGGGCGGATCCTGCGGAAGGACAGCTGGGCATGGAACTCGGGATCCTGCCGGGAGGACTGCGTGGAAAACCGTTGGAAGGGGTCCTCGAACTGCTCGCTGCTCCGTTCCGGAAAGCGAAGTAGAAGAAACATTGTGTGCAAATGCTAAGATTCAAGATCTGACCCCGTGGGCTTTTGACTCCGTGGGGTTTTTGAAACTGAATTGTTTGACAACTGTACAAATGGGGTAAAATAGACCGGTTGGAGTTTTCCGATAAAGCGTTAATAAGGTTGATTCTCAATGAAACGGGGCGGTAGAATGAGCACCGTAAAAGTGCTGCGGGTCGACACCCCCGCACTGATCGCAGAGGCCAGGTGCCTTTTCAGGGAATACCGCGAGTGCCTCAACAACGATTCCTGGTTCCCCCGCTTCAAGGAAGAGCTCGATTTCCTCCCCGCACCCTATTCCCCCCCATCGGGACGCCTCCTCGTGGCAAGCCTTGACGGAAAGGCGGCCGGCTGCATCGCCTTCAAGGCCGGACCCGAGGAGACCTGCGAGATGAAGCGCTTCTACGTCCGGCCGGAATACCGCGGGATGAAGCTGGGGAGGGCGATGGCGGAACTCCTCATCGTGGAGGCGGGCAACGCGGGGTACAAGGCCATGCGCCTGGGAATGATCCCCGCCATGAAGGAAGCGATGGCCCTCTACACCTCCCTGGGATTCAGCGAGATCCCGGCCTACCGGGCCTCGGGGTGCGACGGCACGGTTTTCATGGAACTGAAGCTGGAAGGCTAGTGAACTGGCCGGGCAAAGGAATGAAAAAGAGGAGCCGTTCCCGACCGGGTGCGGCTCCTCTTCCCATTCCGGTTCCAGGGAGGGTTCGGCCGGGGATCCCGCCCCTAGCGGAGCCCCTCCACCAGGGCTCTCACGAAGGCTTCCGGCAAGCGGTCCGGGTTGAGGGGACCGACCAGGCGGTCCGGGGACATCCAGGTTCCGGGCTGCCGAGCCGTGTAGTATTGCCAGGTGGAAAGCAGGCTGAATTCCTGGCTCCATGATGCGTCGTCGGTGGTGCCCCACCAGGCGCCAACGGGGATCTCCAGGCTCACTCCCGCGTTGGAATAGTCCTTGCCCCGGGTGAGGACGTCCGTCCGGGCGACCCAGAAGCCGACGCGGCTGTCCCCGAAGCGCCGGTCGACCGAGAGGCGCACCCCCCTATCCTCGTCCAGGAACTGCCCCGCTTCGGCCATGAGATCCAGGTCATAGCGGGGTTCGTGGTATCCAAGCTGGGCCCAGCCTCCCCACCACCAGCCGTTGCCGTCGTACTCGTTCCCGACGACGAGGCCGGGGTACGGTACCCGCAGGACCGGGGCGTCCGAAAGGGATGCGAAGCTTTCGGGGTCGCGTTCGTGAACCATGGAAAGGCGGCCGCCGGCGAACCATCGGCCGTTGGCAAAGTAGCGCCGGGCCCAGGCGTTCGCGCCAAACCAGTTTTCATCCAGCCAACCCGCCTCTCCCACGAGGAACGTCCCGTCCCCGAGGTTTACGACCTGGCTGGCGACGGCCTTCCAGATCCGCGTTTCGTCGTTCGTTTCGGGCTCCCACCAGATCTCGATGTCGTTGGCCAGGGGAACGCGGACGTCCGCAAGGGCCGCCCATCCGGAACCCCCATTCCAGCCGGCGATGGCGTCCAGGCTCGTGCGCGACATGAAGACGTCCTGCAGGGTGCGGTCGACCCTCGGTTCCCAGGCGGGCTGCAGGCGGAAGGACAGGCGGTTCCAGGGAAGGGCCGGAGCCGGGTCGGTGGCCCATGTTTCACCCGGGCGCTCGCCCAGCGTGCTTCCCCTTTCGACCCAGGAGGCCAGGACGGACCGGGGAAGGCCCGGGTCAAGGCGTCCCTGCTTCAAATCGTCGAGCGCGTTCCCGGGGATGTCCAGGCGAACCGCCGGGATGCCGCGCAGGAGAGGCACGATAGCCATCGACTCGGTTCCCCGCGGCAGGAGGTCCGCAGCCAGGGCAGCCACACGGGCACTTGCGTCCGGGGCTCCGTTGGCCGGGGCTTCGAAGGCCACGAGGACCCGGTACGGGGAGGCGAGGACGCGAACCCCCCGAAGGCCGATTTTTTCGGAAAGGGTTGCCTGGAGGCCCGCCGCGAGGCGGGCCAGGTCCACCCCGGCCCAGGACTCGGCCAGCGGTTCTTCCGCCCGGGGGAAGCGGGGTTTCTTCCCGCCGAAGAAGGGGCGGCGCAGGTCGAAGCGCTGGGAGATGCCGAGGCACCATTCGTTCCCCCGCTGCCAGCTCACCGACATGTCGGTTCCCCATGGGGCCTCGATGACGAGACCCGCGTTCCAGTGCTCCTCCGGGGGATCCACCGTGACGTTGCGATCCCCGGAATAATCGAGGTTGCCGTACTCGGCCTTGAAGAGGATGTAGGGCGTGAGGATCCAGGAGAAGCCGCCGAAGAAGCCATTCAGCCGGTCGGTTCCCCACCCGGCCGATAGGATGAAGGGCCAGCGGTGCCGCGTGAGGACCACGTAGTTGGCCTTCAGCAGGCGCGTCCCGGCAAGATCCAGGGCCCCCACCGCCACCGACGGGAAGGTGCCTTCCTCGGGGAAGAGCTGGAACTTCACGTCCATGCCCTTGTCCTTGTAGTGCCCGTATCCGGGAGAAACCATGGGACCGTTCAGGAAATTCGTCAGCCGGAGGTTCAGCTCGAGGCGGGGCAGGTAGCCCAGGGTGACGTAGGGGGTGCTGTACGGGTAATACTGCGACCAACCGATCCACCCCAGCCCGTCGCCCGCGATTTCCGCGGTGGGGTATTCCCAAAGCCCGGCGTATCCCGCGTTGGACGGAGTGGCCCCGTTGTTGCCCAGGGGCGTCACGTCCGGGAAGTCCCACGGGCCCGGGAAGCCGGCCAGCGGGGATTCCGTGAGGGCGAAGGCATGGGCGACGGCGACAGGCGGCAAGAAGAACGCCGCCAGGAGGATGGCCAGGACGATGAAAACGATCGAGGGCAGGCAACACTTGCGGGTCATCGGCATTTTCCCTTCGGGGCAGGAGGTCGCACGCTCCCTATGATAGCGCACCCGGGTGATTGTCGTCCGGGGGACGGAACAACGAAACGGGCGCCCGCAAAGCGAGGGCGCCCGAACAGATTCGACTGGCTGGCGTTTCCTAGCCGCGCTTCCGCAGCAGGAACAAGGGCACCAGGAGGAACAGGGCCGCAGGAGCGAAGCCCAGGGCGGAGCAACCACCGCCGCCACCGCCGCTGCTGGGGGTCTCCGAATAGGGCTTGACGGCGATGAAATAGGCCGCAACCAAGCCCGGGGTAACATCCGCATCGTAGGGACCGCCATCCTCGATGGCAAAGGGGAATTCCCCTTCCGTCAAACTTCCGGCGGGAGCCTCGTCCCAGCACTGGTTGAGCAAATTGTAGACGAGAAGGTTCGTGGCCCCGTTGTCGTCATCCAGGTACCCCATGGAAGTGGTGTCTATCCCCCCAAAGGCTTTAAAGCCGCCGAGGATTTCCCAGGTTCCGTCAAGGGCGATCGGTTTTCCAAGGTATTCGTGATCTGGAGGCAGGGACTCGACATCCCCGCTCGACAGCAATGTGGCACTGATGCCCAGGTCCGGGTCATAGGTGCCTGGCACATGCCCAACTTCGTGCCCCACCCCAAATGCTGCAGCACAGGCCAGGACCACGAATGCCACGCAGGTAAAAACAAGGCCGAAACGCTTCAAGAGTATCGCCTCCGACAAATCATTAAATTTTGTGTCCGGAAAATTGCCGCGTTCATTTTATCCCAAATCGTACCGGGTGGGTATCAGGGAATCCCCTATTTTTGAAGGGAAACCCATTCTTTCTTTGGTTGGCAAAAAAGAAGCGCCCGCATCGGATGCGGGCGCCGGAAGATCGTTTTCGAGGGCCGTCTTCTATTTGCGCCGCAGCAACAGGCCCATGGGAAGCAGGAGCAGGAACCCGCCCGGAACCAGGTAACCCGCACTGCACCCGCTGCTGCTTCCGGAATCCTCGGCGGCCTTGACACTGATGATGGCGGTCTCGACCCCGATATCCCCGGAACTGTTCGGATAAAGATCGAAGGAACTTTCGTCCTCCACGTAGAAAGACAGGCCGGCGTCCGTCGGCAAGAGTCCAGCCGGAATCTCGTGCCAGAGGTTATCCGTCCCGAGGGCGAGGAGATTCGTTCCACCCTTTGGATCCACGACGGTTCCCGAGAGAACAAGAGGGGATCCATCGTCATCCCCCATCGGTGTAGCCTGTCCCCAGAACCCGGCACAGATTTCCCACTGTCCTTCCATGTCGATACCGTATTGGAAATAGGGGCATTCACTCCCAAGGGTTTGGCTAATCTGGCTTTCCGGGCCGAAAACAATGTCCGCCGTCTCGAAATCAACGTAACCGTCCGACACATGACCAACGGAAGCGAATGCGGCTCCCCCGAAAAGGAAAAGGGCGAGGCTGGTGAAAAGGAAAAGCGCCAGAATCTTCTTCATATCCATTCATGCCCCCTTGAAGTGTGTGTGCAAAAATTCTTCCGGAATGCCTCTTTAATGACTGTCATTTTTCTGCCATAGATGGTTGGCGCTGTCAAGCCCACCCTGCAGGATCGAGCCGTGTTGGAATAGAATGAAGTCGTGCAGCGGGACTCGCGGCAAACCTTTCATGTGAATGTGAACGCAATGAATATGTACCTGTCCCGAATTGGGGGTCATAGGATGACGATCCAGGTCAGGGAGTACCGGAAGGTTTCTGAGGGGCTCGGGGCGGCGAAAGAACTGGACGGGCCGAATGTCGTGTTCGTGGTGCCGGCGAGGGAGGACAGCCGGATCCTGAGGGAGGCCCTGGCTGCCGGCGAGCCGATGCCCGCCGCGGGGCGGCCCTGGACGATGTCGGAGTTTTACCGGAAAACGCTGTCGGGGCTCGAGGAGGCCGGAGCGAAGCCGGACTGGCGCCGCCAGGTGGACCCGCCGGATCACTGGGCCATCCTTTCGCTTTTGCTCGACCGGGTTTACGCCGAGGCCGGCGAAACCGATCCCCCTCCGCCGGGAGCCAGGATGCCGGGCTTCGTTCCCCTCCTGGGGGCCCAGCTCAGGGAACTGCTCCGGGAGGAAACGACCCCGGAGGCGCTGGGCCTTTCGCTCGAGTGCGGGACCTGCCCCGAAGGCGCGGCCTGCCCGAAGCTTTCGACCCCGGAAGGGCTCCTGTGCCGCCTTTTCCATGCCTATGACCGCTACCTTTCCGATAACACCCTGGCCGACAGCGCGGCCCTGCCGACCCTCACGAGAGAGGCGATCGAAAAGCACCCTGCCGCGGCCGCGGCTTTCCTGTCCGGGAAGCGTTTCGTCTTCGCGGGCTTCCTGAGTTTCACCCACGGGCAGGCGGCCCTGGTCCGGCAACTCGACAGCCTGGGGATTCCCGTGACGGTGCTGAAGCCCGCCACGGGACTGGCCGGTTTTGCCGACGCCATCGACCAGCTCGTTTACATGGGCGACCGGACCGGTCCGGCACTGGAACTGGCCCCGGCCGGCGGAGAGCCGTTTGCCGCTTTCGACCTCGTTTCCGGGAGCAGCCAGATGGAACCGGACACCGTAGCCCGAACCCTGGCCCTCTGGAGCGCGGGGGAAGGCCCCCTGGCGGCGTTTCCCTTCCCCGGGTGGGACGGGATCGCCGTTCAGGTCCCCCCGGCGGAGGCGGAGCGTTTCAACTCGGCCTTTTCCCGCTACCGGGTGCCCTTCTTCGGGATGGACGGCCTCCCGGTGGCGGCGACCGCCCCATGGTCGTGCGCACGGGCGGTGCTCGAGGCCGCGGGTTCCGGGTGGGCTCCCCTCGAGACGGCAGCCCTCCTGGCCGACCCGCTTCTCGCGGGAAGCGCCTTTCCCCTGCGGGAAGCCCTCGGGGAATCCCCCCAGGGAGAGTCCTCCTGGGCAGCCTTCCTGAAGCGCCGCCCCGATCCCTCCCTGGCTGCGGCGTTCAGCCGGATGGTTTCCTTTGCGCGGGTCGTGGAGAAGGGTGCGACACCGGCGGGACTGCTTGGGGCCCTCATGGGCCTCTGGAAAACGCCCGGTCCCACGGCGGGGGAACGGTCCCGCCTTGCCGAGGGCGACCCAGGCCTGGATGATTTCGTCCGGCAAGGCTCGGAGGCCGTTTCGGAGCTGGGACGGAAGATCCTTTTGGAGGAAGAGCGGCACCCTTCCATCGGCCCGGCCCGGGACCGTGTCCTCAGGGGAGCGGAGGCCCGGGCCTACTTGGCCGAGTGGGCGAACGAGACGACCGTCCGGCCCGCCGCGCCCCTTTCCGGCGCCCTGGCCCTCTACACCGCTCCTCCCCCCGTCTGGACCGGCAGGCCCTGCTTCATCCTGGCCGGCGCCACGGCCAAGGCCTGGCCAGGTTCCCTGAAGGAAGCCCCCCTGCTCGGGGACTCGACCCGGCGCACCCTGAACGAGTCCGGCCCCGGTGGCCTCAAAACCCACCTCCCCCTGACGGGAGACAGGCGGCTCCAGCAGGAAGCCCTTTTCCGGCGGCTCGTCGCGATCGGGGAATCCCTGGCCGTCCTGAGCCGGCCGGCGACCGACGAGCAGGGGCGCCCGCTGGACGGGACGCCTTTCCTGGAAGCGGCCGAAGCCGCGGGGTGGACCCGGTGTTGGGGTGATTTCCAGCGACCCCTGAGCGCGTTCCTGCCCCGGCCCGGCGAGGCCGTTTTCCCGCAGGTGGAGCCGCGCCCCGGCGAGGCCCGGAGGATCCGGCATCCGCTGCCCCCGGTGGCGACCTGGGATCCGGGACCCTCCCCGAGGGCAAGCCTCGGGGACCTGGAAACCTGGATGGACTGCCCCTTCAGTTACTGGGCCCAAAAACTCGCCCGGCTGGAGGAACCGGCCCGGGGCCTTTACAACCCGGCCCAGGCCGGGACTTTCCTCCATTTCCTCTGGGAAAGGGCCTGGGCCGAGCACCTGGGAGGCACGCACGAACCGCTCGCCACCCTCGTGGAAAAGCTCTGGGAAAGCTCAATGGCGCATCCCGGGAAAGGCTACCCGCGCCTGGCGGCCGACGCGCGCCTGGCCCGCCGCGCCGCCCGCCTGAAAAGCCAGGCCCTCCGGCTGGCAGCGCTCCAGGAGGAGGCCGAGGCGGTTTTCGCCCCCAACCGCACGGACCAGCTGCGGGAATATCCCATGGAACTGGATGTCGGCGGCGTGGCTTTCAGGGGGCGGGCCGACCGGGTGGAGGTTTACGCGGAAGGGTTCGTCGTCCTGGATTACAAGTCCTCAAAGATCGATTTTTACAGGAAATCCCTCCAGCTTGCCGCCTACTCGGCAGCACTGGCTGAAACCCTCGGGAAGATCCCCTGGGGGACCGGGTTTTTCGGCCACGCGGACGGGCGGCTCACCCTGGCGCTGTCACGGGAGTGCCCCCTGGCCTTTGCGAAGGGAAGCGGGATCTCAGTCGCCAGGCCGGAAACCCTGGAAGGTTCCATCGAAAGGGCCCGGACGGGCATGGCCGACATGGCCCGAGGCATCCTGTCGGGCTCGTACGAGGCGGCCCACAGCCGTGCCAAGTCCTGCCCGAGGTGCGCCGCCAGGGGGTTGTGCAGGCTGGGAGAGGCCCGCGGCGAGAGCCTGGCTTCGGAAAAGGAAACGGAGGAGACCCCCGTTGAATGACCATCCTGGAACCGACGTCCTGGACAAGCTCCTGGCCGAGGCGCGGCCCGAACAGAGAGAAGCCGTGACCGCCCCCGAACCGCTCGTCGTGGTGGGGGCGGGGGCCGGGACCGGCAAGACGAAGACGCTGGCCTGGCGCTTCCTCTGGGCCCTGCTGGCTTTTCCCGAGACGCGGGTGGAGAACATCCTCACCCTGACCTTCACGGAAAAGGCGGCCCGCGAGATGAGGGACCGCATCGCGAAAATGCTCGAGTCCACCCGGAAGGACGCGGAAACCCTGGGCCTGGAAGACGCTGCGGCACGCCTGGCCGATGCCCGCAACCGCCTGGACGAGGCCTACATCTCCACGATCCACGCCTTTGCCCTGCGGGTCATCCGGGAGAGCGGCCTCGCCCTGCCGCTCGATCCCGGGGCCGGGCTCGTTTCCCCTCCCCAGGAAGAGGCTTTCTGGGAGAACTTTTCCTCCGTCCTGGACAGCCTTGACCCCAAAGAGGCCGCCCGCGGCCTTCCCGAGCCGTGGCGGACCCGGGCGGAAAGCCTTGCGGGCTCACCGGAACTGGCGGAAGCCGTAAACGCCTGGAACCCGGAGAACCTGGCCGCGTTCGCCCGGGAGGCGGTGGGGCTCCACGGGAGCCGCGGGCTGGATCCCGAGGCGCTTTGGGATTGGGACCCCGCGCAGGACGAGGCCGTCCGGGCGTTCCTGCTTGCCGAGCACAGGCTTCTTTGGGTAGACCGGCTTGCGCTCTTCAGGGGCACGGTTTTCCCCGGCTTGGGCGACCTGTCCCGGGACAAGACGAAACTGGCCTTTCGTGTTTCGGAATTCCGGGAAAAATGGGACGGGCCCGACCCGGAGGCGGAAACGGCCGAAAGGCTGCTGGAGTTCCTCGAGGACCTGGACTCGACCCTGAAGGGAGCGAGCGGAAAGCTGAAGGAGACCCTGGCCGCCCTCATGGGGGAAACTCCCGCGGACACCCGTGAAGAGCTGAGGAAGGAACTCCCCCTGGCCCGGTCACTGGTGAAGGGCCTTTCCGAGGAGGAGAAGGCCGCCAGGAGGACGGCGTGCCGGTGCGCGGCAATCGCCTGGGCACGCTGGGAGCAGGTTAAGGGTTCCAGCGGCACCCTGACGTTCGACGACCTGATTTGCTACGCGGCCGATGCCGTTTCGGCCAACCCCTCCTACGGGAACCGTTTCCGCCACATCCTGGTGGACGAGGTCCAGGACACCGACCCCCTCCAGGACGCCCTCATCGAAGCCCTCCGGAAATCCGGCCGGGGACGACTTTTCATGGTGGGAGACCTGAAGCAGTCCATCTACCGGTTCCGCCACGCCGAGCCCTCGCTTTTCGCCGGGCACATCCGAAGGGCAATGGCGGGCGGGGAGGGACGCTACGTCCTCCTGGACAGGAGCTACCGGATGAGGCAGGAGCTGGTCCGGTTCGTGAACGACTGTTTCGGCCCCCCGTGGGCGGACGAGCTGGGGCGTAACCTCGGGGTGGCCTACGAAGCCCTGGTCGGGCCTTCCGACGCGCCCTGGTGGGAAGCCCGCAACGCCCTCACGACGCCCGCGGTGTCCCTTTTGCTCGAGACGCACCGGGAGGACCCCGAATCGGAGGAAAAGGAAAAGAAGGCCGCCGTGCGCAGCCGCCTGGCCGCTCGCCTCGCTTCCCAACTGGCTTCCCTCCGCGGGGAACCCGCCTGGGACAAGGAACACTGCACCCTGCGCCCGCTCGAATGGCGCGACATGGCCGTCCTCGTCCCGGGGCGCAACCACTACCCCTCCCTGCAGGACGCCTTCGAGGCCGCCGGGATCCCCTCCGTCTTCCAGAAGAGCCAGGGATTCTTTTCCCGAGGCGAGGTCTTCGACCTCGTCGAGATGCTCCGGGCGCTGGCAGAGCCGGACGACAGGCTGGCCCTGTCGGGTTGGCTGGTTTCCCCTTTCTCGGGCCTTTCCAAGGAGGAGGCCCTGCTCCTCGCCGGGGTTCCCGAAAAGGGGAACCCGCCGCTAAGGAGCCGACTGGAGGAAGAGGCCCCGGAGGTCGCGAGGCGCTTCGATTCCCTGCGGGCAAAAGCCCTGCTGGCTGGCCCCGCCACGGTTCTCGAAAGCCTGCTGGAAGATCCCGCCGCCCTGAAGACCGCCCCACCCTCCGACCGGCCTCGAATGGCGGCGAACCTCGCCCGAGCCGCCGCGCTAGCCCGGGAGTTCACGGCCGCAAGGGGGCCAAGCCTCGCGGCCTGCGCCGCCGCGCTCGGCAGCGCCCTGCGAAGCGCACTCCCCGCCGAGGAACCGGACTTCATGGCGGAGGACGAGGACGTCGTCCGGGTCATGACGGTCCACTCCGCAAAGGGACTGGAGTTCCCGGTCGTGGCCGTGATGGGCCTCGACGACGCGGGCCGGGGGAACGGCCGTGGGGGACCCCTGGTCCCGTCCGTTCCCCTGCTGGGCGTGACGACCTCCCTCCCCGGGGACGACGCCCCTCCGGCACAGGCCGTCCTCTGGCACCGGGCACTGGAAAAGGGAGCCCTGGACGAGGAATCCGAGCGCCTTTTCTACGTGGCCGCTACCCGGGCCCAGGACGTCCTGCTCCTTTGCGGGATCTGCCCGCTGGACGGGGAAACGGGGGAGGCAAACCCGAAAGAGGGCAGCTGGCTCTCGATGCTGGCCGGCTCCCACCCCCTCATGGTCGAAAGGGCGATAAGCCTGGCCTCCGAGCGGGCCGAGGTCGTGACGACGACCGCCCACGGGAGCCCCGGCGAGGCCCCACTGCCGGGGCCGGAACTGGAATTGCCCGCACCGGCGCCGACCCTGGCCTCCGTTTCCGCCACGGGGTACGCCCTTTATGCCGCCTGCCCGCGGGCCTGGAGGCTCCAGGTGAGGCAAGGGCTTGAACTGGCCTGGGAAAAACCCGACTCGGGAGAGCCGGGCGGCCCCGACCTCGGGAGCCTCGCCCACCGAATCCTGGCCGAGTGGGACTTCACACGGGAAAGCCTGGACCGCCTGCTTCCCGCCGAGCTGGAAGGCCCCACCGACCGGGCGCTGCTCCGGCTGCCCCCGGAACTGCGGGCACCGGCGCGCCGCGACGAGAAACGCTCGTCTCTTCGCTCGATCCTGTCCGCCTTCCTGGAAACCCCGGCGGGCCGCGAGCTCGCGGCGGCCCACCGGCAAGGGATCCTGAAGCGGGAGTGGCCGTTCCGCCTGCCGCTTGAAAACGGGCCCGCGATGGCGGGGGTGATCGACGCCCTCTGGGAGGAGAACGGGACCGTGCACATCCGCGACTACAAGCTCGGCCAGGCCTCCCCGTTCATGGAAGGCCTGGGAACCCGGCAGCTGGCCTTCTACGGGGCAGTGGCAAACCGGCTTTTCCCCGGCCGCAAGGTGGACCTGTCGCTGCTCTTCCTGAAGGCCATCGGGGAGAGTTCCGTCCCCCCCGGCTCCGTTTCCCCCGAACAGGTCGAGGAGGCAGTCCGGGCCATGGCCCGGGAAGGGGTGACTGGACCGTTCCCCCCGAACCTGGAGGCCTGCCCCGCCTGCCCATGGAAAGAGACCTGCCAGGGGCAATTCCCGCGTTGAACCTTGCGGGACGGCCTCGTTGAACATACAATGATCCTGTAACGCGATAGCTAAGGACATCGAGGAGGCCGGGATGAGCCAGGCCGTTCGCGAATACCTGAAGCGCTCCGCCGGGATCGTCTGCTTCGCACTGTATTTCGCCTATGTCCTTGTCCCGATCCTGCTCCTGCTGGTGGGATCGTTCGGGGAACGCTGGTTCAGCACGCTGTTCCCCGAAGGGTTCACCCTGAAGTGGTACTTCGACCTTTTCACCAACCCCATGTACACCCAGGCCATCGGCCGGAGCCTCTTGGTCGCGGCCCTGACGGTCATCCTCGACGCGGCCATCGCCATTCCCGCCGTTTACGCGGTTCACACCATGGGAGGCCGATGGCTGCGAAACCTTTTCGATTCGGTGATCCTCCTGCCCATCGCGGTTCCCCCCATCGTCATGGGGCTGGGCCTGATCCAGTCCTTCAACTGGCCGGGCTTTTCCCTGGTGGGAACCTGGCAGCTGCTGCTGGGGGCCCACGTCGTCTACACGCTGCCCTTCACCCTGCGCCCGATCATGGCCAACATGGAGATGATCCAGTGGAACGTCCTGGAGGAAGCCGGCCTTTCCCTCGGCGCGGGAACCCCTTTCCTCTTCCGCCGGGTCCTGGTGCCCAACCTCCTTCCCGGCATCCTCTCGGGGGCGTTGATGACCTTCGCCATGTCCCTCGGCGAATTCCAGCTGGCGGTCATGCTCACCAGCTCAAACTCCCAGACCTATCCCGTCGTCCTTTACCAGGCTTTTTACGTCAGCACCGGCTTCGCCTGCTCGGCCACCATGGTCCTGATCGTCACGAGCCTTTTCACCCTGCTGGGCGTCCTGTTCCTGGGACGCCTTTTCGGCATGGGGAAGACCCAGATCCTGTTCGGAGGAGGTTCATAAAATGGCAAACCGCCTCGTCGGCGTGATCGGCACTTCGAAAGCGACGCCCGCCATCTCGGCACTGGCCTTTGAAACGGGGCGACTGCTCGCACTGGAGGGATGCACCGTCGTTTGCGGGGGCATGGGAGGCGTCATGGAGGAAGCCGCCAGGGGAGCGGCCTCGGCGGGAGGGGCCAGCATCGGCCTTTTGCCCCGGGACCGGTCGGAAGCCAACCCCTTCATCACCTACCCCCTGCCCACGGGACTCGGGGAAGCCCGGAACTTCGTCATCACGAACGCCGTATCGGTCCTCATCGCGATCGGGGGCGGTCTCGGGACACTCTCGGAAATCGCGATGGCTCTCCGGCTGGGCAGGAAGGTCGTCGCCCTCGAATCCTGGACCGCCCGGGACGAAGCGGGACACGACATGCCCGTCCTGAGGGCGGCCAGCCCGGCCGAAGCGGTGAAGCTGGCCCTGGAGGGACTTCCGGGATGAGCGGGGTCAAGCTGCAGGGGGTGAGCAAGGCTTTCGGCAAGGCCGTGGCCCTCAAGGCCCTCGACCTTGAAGTCCGGAAGGGCGAGTTCCTCGCCCTGCTCGGGCCTTCGGGCTGCGGCAAGACGACGACCCTCCGCCTGATCGCGGGCTTCATCCGCCCCGACGAGGGGGAGATCCGCATCGACGGGGAGCCGGTCTCGAACCTGGGGATCCGGGAAAGGCGCGTGGGGATCGTTTTCCAGAGCTACGCCCTGTTCCCGAACATGACGGCCTTCGAGAATATCGCTTTCGGGCTGCAGGTCCGCAACCTCCCCGAGGAAAGGATAAAGTCGAAGGTGGGCGAACTGCTGGAAATCATCGGGCTTGCCGACAAGGCGGCAGCCTATCCCCGGCAGCTTTCGGGCGGACAGCAGCAGCGGGTGGCCCTGGCGAGGGCCCTGGCCATCGAGCCCCGGGTGCTCCTGCTGGACGAACCCCTGTCCGCCCTGGACGCAAAGGTGCGGAACAGCCTGCGTTTCGAGATCAAGAAGATCCAGCGCGAAAGCGGCATCACGACGATTTACGTCACGCACGACCAGGAGGAGGCCCTGTCGATCTCGGACCGGGTGGCCGTGATGAGGTCGGGGAGAATCGAGCAGGCGGGATCCCCGTGGGAGGTCTACTCGAGCCCTTCTAGCCTTTTCGTGGCGGATTTCGTCGGTGTCAGCAACTTCCTCGACGTCACGGTGCAGGAGGGAGGGCTCGTCTCGTGGCAGGGAGTCCCCCTCGACATCGAAGGGGCTTCCTCCCTCCAACCCGGCCCATTCAGGCTGGTGGTTCGCCCGGAGCGACTCCTTCCGATGGACGGGAAGGATTTCGGGAGGAACGTCCTGGAGGGGACGGTGGCCGGCCGGGTCTTCCTCGGGCCCATCCAGCGCGTCGCCCTGGACGTCCGGGGGGAAAGGATCCTCGTCGACCTGCTGAACACCGAGAGAGGGCAGGTTTCGCCCGGCGACGTGCTCCGGGTCGGGTTCTCGCCGGGAGACGGGCGCCTGATCCCGTCCCAGGGATAGGGAGTGTAGCAAGGCTTCAACCGGGCTTTTTCCCGGAGGTTGCTCCGGGCATTCCGTCAACATCAAGGGGGAATCTTGTCATGCGCAGAAAATGGGTCATCCTTCTTGCGGCTGTCCTCCTGTTCACTTTTGCGGTGCAGGGGCTCGCCGCGGAACTGTACCCGGGTGAGAACGCCCTCCTGCAGAAGGCGAAGAGGGAGAAGGGGCTGAACAGCTACGACACGGGGCCGACCTGGGCGAACTGGCAGGGTCTTTTCGACGCCTTCAAGGCCCGCTACGGGATCAACATCAACTACAACGACCTGGGAAGCGGCGCCACCGTCGTGCGCCTCGAGAAGGAAAAGAACAATCCCCAGGCGGACACCGCGTACTACTTCATGCCGTTCGGCGCCCTGGCGAAGGACAAGGGCGTGACCCAGCCGTTCAAGCCGGTCAACTTCGAGAAGATCCCGCCCGTCCTGAAGGACAGGGACGGCAACTGGTTCTGCATCCACAAGGGAACCGTGGTGTTCGTCATCAACAAGCGGCTGGTGAAGGAGTCGCCGAAATCCTGGAAGGACCTACTGGACAAGAAGTATTCCAAGTCCGTCGTCTACCTGGATCCCCGCACGACGGGAATCGGCTACGCCATCGTCATCGCCTCGGCCTATGCCAACGGGGGAAGCATCATCGACCTGTCGAAGGGCGTGGACTACCTAGCCGCCCTGCAGAAGGCCGGCAGCGTCCGGATGATCGAGAAAACGACGGAGTACGACAAGTTCCTGAAGGGGGAGATCCCGGTCTGGATCACGTATGACTGGAACGGCTACCGGGCAAAGTACATCGCCAACCTGGGCGACGCCGTGGAGATTGTCCTGCCGAAAGACGGAACCATCACGGCCCCCTACGCGATCAGCATGGCCAAGGGAGCCCCGAACCCGAACGCCGCGAAACTCTGGCTGAACTTCATCCTCAGCGAGGAGGGGCAGGGCATTTTCGCCAAGGGCTTCGTCCGCCCGATCCTTCCCGGCGTAAAACTTCCGCCCGAAGTGGCAGGCAAGTTCCTGCCGGCCTCCGACTACGATCGCGCCTACGACGTGGACTGGGTCCTGGCCCAGAAGGTCCAGGAGGATGCCGCCAAGATGTGGGGCAACCGGGTCCTGGGAGAATAGCGGGAAGGAAGGCCGAACCCATGGAGCGGCGGGGCTGGAAATTGCTTCTCCTGCTTCCCCTCGTGGCGGCGCTGGGATTTTTCCTGGTCCTGCCGCTCCTTTTCGTGCTCCTGGACAGTTTCTGGGTGAACGGCCATTTCTCCCTGGCCAATTACCTGCTCGTGTTCCGGAGGGGCCTTTACAGCGAGGCCCTGAGGACGAGCCTGGCCCTGTCCGTTTCGACCGCCTTCATCGGCGCCGCCGTGGGACTTCCCCTTTCCTACCTCGTCCACAAAAGCCGGGCCCCCTGGCGTGACATCCTGCTCGCCATCACGGCCGTGCCTCTCACCTTCAGCGGCCTCATCATCGGTTTCGCCTTCATCGTCCTCCTCGGCACAAGCGGCTTCGTCACGATGCTCCTGCAGCGGTACTTCGGGATCAACCCGCTGGAATTCTCCGCGTTCCTCTTCACCTGGAAGGGCCTGGTCGTGGCCTACCTTTACTTCCTCATTCCCCGCATGATCCTGACGATGGTCGCGGCGTGGAGCAACGCCGACTGGAGCCAGGTCGAGGCGGCGATCAGCCTGGGAGCCCGCTTTCCCACGGTCCTCCTGCGAATCCTCTTCCCGATGCTGGGACCATCCCTCCTTGCCGGGACCTCGCTTTTGTTCGCCGTGAGCATGGGAGCCTTCGGGACGGCCTTCGCCCTCACCGGGACCGCGGTGAAGATCCTCCCGCTGGTCATCTACAACCAGATCTCGGATATCACGATCGAAGTTTCGCGGGCAAACGGGCTGGCCGTCGTCCTCACGGTGGTCACGACGCTCGTGATCGTCCTCTACGAGAGGAGCTTCGTCCGGAAAAAGGCCTGACACCCCCCGGAACATCCCTTAGAATGGACAGCATGGAAAACCTCTCGGCGTTTCCCCTGTACCTCGTCGTGGACTGGCTGCTCTTCGCGGGCCTGGTGCTGGCGCCCCTCTTCATCTCGCTCGCCCTGCGCCGGAGGCACCGGTGATGCCCGTCCTCCTGCTCCAGATCCTGGTCTTCGGGGCCTACACGCTGGCCCTCGTCTTTTTGGCCGGGGAGGCTTTCAACTGGAAGGAGGACCGCCGCCTCTTCTACGTGGGGGGCAACCGCATCACCCTCATCCCGATGGTGGGCACGTTCGTGGCGACCTGGATGAGTGCGGCCTCCGTGCTGGGATACACGATGTGGCTCTACGCCGACGGTTACGTGGCCTTCACGGGGAGCGTGAACGGCTGGCTCATCGGCCTGGTGCTGATGCCCTTCATCGTCCGGAAGCTCCGGGCCAGCCGGGCGCTCTCGCTGCCCCAGTGGCTCGGCGACACCTTCGGGGACCCGCGCCTCCGGTCCCTGTCGGCCCTGGCCCTGATCGGGGCCTACACCTTCTACATGGTCATCCAGTTCCGGGCCTTCGGCACGATCGTGGCGACGCTCCTGGACATCAAGGTCCTGGTGGCTTCGGCCCTCGTTTACCTGTTCGTCCTCTACACGACCTTCGGCGGGCTTCCCTCGGTGGCGCGGAGCGACACCCTGAACCTGTCCCTCATCGTGGGCGGGGTGACCCTGGCGGCCGTGACCCTCCTGGGAAAGGCGGGCTCCCTGGGAGCGGTCCACGCGGCCATGGCCGGGCGGGCGCCGGAGATGCTCCACCCCTGGACGGAAGGGTGGAGCCCCCTCGTGACGACCCTCATGATGCTTTCCTGGGGGCTGGGCGTCGCGGCGAACCCGCAGTACGCCATCCGCCTCCTCTCGGCCCGGACGACCCGGGACGCCTACAACACCCTCGCCCTCTCCTCCCTGATCATCGGGGTCATCTACGCGGGGCTGACGATCCTCGGGCTTTCCGCGTTCGTCCTGTTTCCCGGCGTGCGTGCCGCGAGCGACGAACTGGCCTTCACCCGCCTCTTCAGCCTGGCCCTGCCCCCGGTCCCGGCCCTGGCGCTCTTCCTGGCTGTGCTGGCGGCGGCGGTGAGCACGGCGAACTCCCAGCTTTTGCTGGCGGCCTGTTCCCTCTGCTACGACCTGGGGGCGCGGGAAGGGCGAAACCGCGGGGACCTCGTCACCGAGGACCGTTTCCTGTTCAAAAACCGGCTGGCCATCGCGGGGATCGCCACGGCGGCGCTGGCCCTGAGCCAGTTCAGGCTGCCCGGGGTGCTCCTGATCGGGCGGTACAGCTGGACTGTGGTGGCCATCTGTTTCTTCCTGCCTCTCTACGTGATCCGAAGCCCCAGGCCACGGGCGCTTTTCGTGCCGCTTTCGGCGGCTCTCCTCCTGCACCTTTTCCTGACGGTGTTCATGCGCCTCCTCCCCGAGCTGGCCCTGTTGCCGGCCCTGGCCCTGGAGGGCGTGCTGTACTTCCGCCCCTGGAGGAAAGGGCCATGAAACCCGCCCGTCCCCTGAGTATCGAGACCCGGATCAAGGTCATCCTCACGGCCATCGCCATCGGCCTGACAGGCCTCACCGTCGGGACGGCCCTCACCCAGGGCCTCCTCGAACGGACGGGGGAAGCCCGGCTGCTGCTCGAGACGGCGCGTTCCGCCGCCGGGGGTCTTTCCGCCGCCCAGGTGGAACCGCTCCTGGAGAGGCTCAGCCCGTTCTGGAAGGAAGCCTCTCCGGGGATTCCCGCGGAAACGGTCCGCTCGACCGACGGGAAGGAATGGCGTTTCACCCTTGACCGGTCCCGGATCTGGAACGCCCTCGTGTACCGGCAGCGCTACGTCCTCGTGGCAGGCCTCATCGGCCTCCTGGTGGCGGTGGAGCTGGCGGTTTTCCTGGCCTACAGCCTGACCCGCCCGATGAAGGTCCTGGCCTGGGGATGCGAGCAGATGCGCTCGGGGCGGTGGGTCCGCCTCCCGACCCTTTCCCGGACGCCCTACGAGCTGGAGGCCCTGAACGAGGCGTTCAACGGGATGGTGGAGGACCTGAAGCGGTGGCAGGATTTCCAGAAGCAGGCCGCCCGCGTGGAGCGCCTCGCAGCCCTCGGCTCGGTGGCTGCCGCGGTGGCCCACGAGGTGAAGAACCCCCTGGCGAGCATGAGGATCCACCTGGACCTTCTGAAGGGACGCCTTCCCGCCGGGGAGAAGGAAAGCGTCGCGATCCTCGGCACCGAGCTGGACCGGTTGAACCAGACGGTTTCGCAACTGCTGTCCTACGCGCGCCCCAGGCCCCCCCTCTTCGGGCCGGTCGATGCCCGGGAACTGCTGGGGTGGATCGCCTCGATGACCGACACGCCATGCCGCCTGGCAGGAGTGCAGCAGTCCTGGGCGGTGGAGGAAGGGTGCCCTCCGCTTTGGGGGGATGAGCAGCAGCTCAAGCAGGTGATGCTGAACCTCGTGCTGAACGCCGTAGGGGCCCAGCCGGAGGGGGGAAGGGTCGACCTCGCGACCCGGAGAGAGGGCACCTACGTGGCCATAAGGGTTTCGGACACCGGACCGGGAATTCCGCCGGAACTGCTGGAACGCGTGTTCGATCCGTTCTTCACCACCCGGCCCGATGGAACGGGCCTGGGCCTCTCCATCGTGCACCGGATCGTCGAGGGACACGGGGGACGGGTGAGCGTGGAAACATCGGAACGGGGGACGGTTTTCACGCTCCTCCTCCCGACCGCGCCGCCGGAAAAGAAGGAGAGCTGATCCCATGGAAATCTGGATCGTGGACGACGAGAAAAACCTGAACCAGGGGCTGGCTATGGCCCTGGAGGGGAAGGGCTGCGACGTGGCCCAGGCCTATTCCCTGGCCGACCTGTCGAGCCTTTTGGCCGAGCGGACCCCGGACGTGGTGCTGCTGGACGTCCGCCTCCCCGACGGGGACGGGATCTCCGCCCTGCCGGCGATCCTCCGGGCCCGGCCGGAGGCTAAGGTCATCGTCATGACCGCCTACGGGGACTCCCCGACGATCGTGCGGGCCATCCAGGAAGGCGCCTACGATTTCCTCGACAAGCCCTTTCCCCTGGAAGCCGTGAAGAACCTCGTGGCCCGGGCGTCGGAATCGATCCTCCTGAAACGCCGCATCTCCCGCCTGAGCAGCGACCGGGCCGTGACCCTGGTGGGCGACTGCCCGGCCGTCGCCGCCATCCGGGACCTGGCGGAGAAAGTGTCCGGGCACACGGACGTGAACCTCCTGCTCTCGGGCGAAAGCGGCACGGGCAAGGAGGTCGTGGCCCGCCTTCTCCATGATGCCGCTTCCGGCGCCGGGGACCTCATCGCCCTGAACTGCGCCGCCATTCCCGAGGCCCTCCTGGAGGCCGAGCTGTTCGGGTACCGGAAGGGAGCCTTTACGGGAGCCGTGCAGGACAAGACCGGGCTGATCGAGAGCGCGGACGGCGGGACCCTCTTCCTGGACGAGATCGCAGACCTCCCCCAGGCCCTGCAGGGGAAACTGCTGCGCTTCCTGGACAGCCGGACCGTGCGGCCGCTGGGGGCTACCCGGGAAAGGAAGGTCTCCCTGAGGGTCGTCTGCGCCACGGCCGCGGACCTGAAGCAGCGCGTCGAGCAGGGAGCCTTCCGGCAGGACCTTTTCTACCGCATCTCCATGATCCCCGTCTGCCTGCCTCCCCTGCGGGAGCGCGGACGGGACGTTCTCCTCCTGGCGGAGACTTTCCTGGCGGAGTTCAACCGCAAGATGAACCGCTCCATCCGGGGACTCACGCCCGAGGTCGAGGAGGTCTTCCTGCGGTATCCCTGGCCGGGGAACGTCCGGGAACTGCGGAACGTCCTGGAGAGGGTGTTCATCCTGAAGGATTCCGCCGACCAGGACATCCGCCTTTCCGACCTGCCTGCCGAGCTGGTGGAGACCCTGGCGGGGGAACCGGGTTCCGCCGGCGCGACCGGGACCCTGGAGGACCGCCTCCTGGCCGGGGAAAGGACCATCCTGGAAAGAGCCCTGGCGGAGCACGACGGAAACCGCACGCGGGCGGCGGAGAGCCTGGGCATTTCCCGCTATGCCCTCCTGAGGAAGCTCCAGAAGCATCGCCTGGCGTAAACCCATGACCCACGAACGCACGGAACTCCGGCTCGAACCGGGACTGGGCCTCCGGGTCCTTCCCCTGCCTCTCCTCTTCGCCCGGCTTGCCATCCTGGCGAGTCCCGCGGCAGATTTGCCCCAGGCCCTGGAGGAGCGAACCGCCGCCAACCCGCTCTTGTCCGTGGAACCTCCCCGCGTAACCCAGCCGCAGGGAACGGGAGCAGCCCACGGCGAAGAGAACGACGAGGATCCCTGGGCGGACGTCCCCGCGCTGCCGTGTCTCGAGGAGGCGATCTGGCCCCAGCTCGCCCTGGTCCCGGAAACGGCCCTCCTGGGGGCGGGTGCGTGCGAGAAGCTCCTGTCCTGCCTGGACACCCGGGGGTACCTGGCCGCCCCGGCAGGAGAGCTTTCAGGCGCACTGGGCATCGAAGAGGAAACCCTCGAACAGGTCCTGGAGAAGGTCCGGGCGGTCGTGGACCCCCCCGGCCTCTTTGCGCGGGACCTGCTTCATTGCCTCCTGCTCCAGCTTTCGCGCCAGGGCCTGGACGATTCGGACGCCGCGATCCTCCTGGTCCGGGGCCGCGAGGACCTGGAACGCCAGGACATGGCTTCCCTGCGCAAAAGGCTGGGATGGGAGAGGGAGCGAATCGAAAGGGCGATGGCCGTCCTGCGGCGGCTGGACCCCCACCCCGGACGAGGCTTTGCCCATCCCGGCACGATCCTCCCGGAGGTGACCCTCCGTTATGACGACCGTGGAAGGCTCTCGGTGAGGCTTCTCGTTGACCACCTGCCCCGGCTCCTGCTGGATACCAACCTCCTCGCATCGGCGGGGGAAGGCGGGCGCAAGGCCTTCAGGGAAGCCAGGGGAACCCTCTCCGCCCTGGCCGCACGCTACCGGACGAAGCTCCGGCTGGCCCTCCTCCTCGGTTCCAGGCAGCAGGAGTTCCTCCGCGGACTTTCCGCAGCCCCCCGGCCGCTGACCCTGTCCGAGGCCGGCCGGGAGCTGGGCCTCGCCCCATCCACCATCCATAGGGCAGCTGCCTCCACTTGGGCTTCGACTCCCCGCGGCACGATCCTTCTCTCTGCCCTGACGGGAAGAGCCCTTTCCGCCAGGCCGGACCTCTCCACCCGGGCTCTCCGGGAGGCCATTCGCGCCGGGTGGAAATCGGGACGTTGCGACGCGGCCCTGGCAAGGGATCTCGGAGTCCCTGCCCGCACGGTCACCTGGCACAGGCAGAAACTGGGGTTGCCCCGCACTGGGCGGGCCTAGCCGCACACTCCTCCGCACACCCCTCGTTTTCACCCGGCCCGCGCACCCGGGCAGCAGCCCCTGCCATGGGCTCCCGGCAGGAACCCCAAACGAATTTTCCCTCACCCCATCCCGCTTTTCACGAATTTTCAGGCAAGGGAACGGCTTCGAGTTCTATTCGGCAACTTTTTTGCTTGTATCTCCGGTAGAAACCCATCTTTATCTTTCCGGAGGTGCTCTCATGTCCGATTCAACGAACCACACCCTGCCGCAGCCCGGTTCACTGGGTGATGCAGCGGCTTCGCGCAAAGAGGTCCTCAGCGTCCTCCTGGGCGCCGCGTTCCTCATGGCCACCTCGGCCATCGGCCCCGGATTCCTGACGCAAACCGCGGTCTTCACGGACAAGCTGAAGGCGGCCTTCGCCTTCGCCATCCTGGCCAGCGTCCTGATCGACGTCGTGGTCCAGCTCAACATCTGGCGGATCCTGGGCATCTCGGGGATGCGGGCACAGGACGTGGCGAACAAGGTCATCCCCGGCCTCGGCTACTTCCTGGCCTTCTCGGTGGCCCTGGGCGGACTGGTGTTCAACATCGGGAACATCGCCGGGGCGGCCCTGGGCGTGAACGTCCTCTTCGGGTCCAACATGGCCGTCGGGGCCATCGTCAGCGCGGCCCTCGCCATCTTCATCTTCCTGAACAAGGAGATGGGGAAGACCATGGACAAGTTCACGAAGGTCCTGGGCTTCACGATGATCGCCCTCGTCCTCTTCATGGTGTTCAAGACCCAGCCTCCCGTGGCCCTTGCCATCAAGGAATCGGTCCTGCCGAGCACGATCAACTGGATGATGGTCCTCACCCTGGTCGGCGGCACCGTGGGCGGCTACATCACCTTCTCGGGAGCCCACCGGATCATCGACGCGGGCATCACCGGCCCCGACAAGGTGAAGCAGATCAGCTTCGGCTCCGTGCAGGGCATCGCCATCACGGGCATCATGCGCTTCCTGCTCTTCCTGGCGATCCTCGGCGTCGTAGCCATGGGCAAGCCCCTCGACCCGTCCAACCCGCCGGCTTCCGCCTTCCAGATCGGCGCGGGCATAATCGGCTACAAGATCTTCGGCGTGGTGCTCTGGGCCGCGGCCGTCACCTCCGTCGTCGGCGCGTCCTACACCTCCATCTCCTTCCTGCAGACCCTCTTCACGACCATCAAAAAGAACCAGCGCTGGTGGATTATCGGGTTCATCGTCGCCTCCACGACGATCTTCACCACCGTCGGCAAGCCGGTCAACCTGCTGATCTTCGCCGGATCCATCAACGGGCTCATCCTGCCGCTGTCCCTTCTCTCGATGCTTCTGGCCGCCCACCGCAAGGACATCATCGGCGACTACAAGCACCCCAAGGTCCTCACCGTCCTCGGCTACATCATGGTTGTCTTCACGGCGTGGATGGGCTGGAAATCCCTTGGCGCGATCCTGCAGTTGATGAAATAGAATGGCATTGAGGGGGACGGGGTTTCCCCGTCCCCCTTTTTTCGAATCGAGGTGAAAACCATGAGCGAAGATCCTGCCCCGCGGATCCTGGATGCGGGTGACAGCTGCCTGGTGGTGGAGTTCGGGATCACCGTCGACCGGGCACTCAACGCGAAGGTCCAGTCCCTGAAGGCATCCCTTGCCAGGAGCCCGCAAAAGGGCCTCGTCGAGCTTGTCCCGACCTACCGTTCGCTGGCCGTCTACTACGATCCGCGAGTTTTGCAGCGGGAAGACCTGAAAACCCGGATCGAGCATTTGAGCGAAAATCTCGACGCCTCCGGCAGCGAAGCCGGACGCGTCGTCTCGATCCCCGTCTGCTACGGGGGAGAGTTCGGCCCGGATCTCGAAAACGTCTGCGCCCACACGGGGCTGCCGGCCGAAGAAGTGATCGCGCGGCACACGGGGCGCAACACCTACTGCTTCATGCTGGGCTTCACCCCCGGCTTCGCCTACCTGGGGGGCATGGACGAGACACTTGCCACGCCGCGCCTGGAAAACCCGCGAACCGTCATTCCAGCAGGCAGCGTGGGGATCGCCGGAAAACAGACCGGGATCTACCCCATCGACAGCCCCGGGGGCTGGCAGCTCATCGGGCGAACGCCCCTGGCCGTATTCGACCCCCTGCGAACCCCGCCCACCCTCGTCGAGGCCGGGGACTGGGTCCGGTTCAAGGCCGTGGACGAGGCCGAGTACCGCGCCATCCAGGCTGCCGCGAAAGCGGGCACCTACGAACTGAAAACCGGCGTGCGAAAGGAGGTCGAGTGACATGGCCCTCTCGCTCAAAGTCACGAAACCTGGGATGAGCACGACGGTCCAGGATTTCGGGCGCTGGGGGCACCAGGCCATGGGAATGCCCGTGGCCGGGGCGATGGACCCGGAGGCCCTCGCCATCGCCAACATCCTGGCCGGGAACGAACCCGGCGCCGCTGCACTGGAGATCACCCTGCTGGGGCCGACGCTGGCCGTGGATGGCTTCGGCGCCGTCGCCGTCGCAGGGGCCGACCTCGGGTTCTGCGTCAACGGGACTCCCGCGCCCCTTTGGACCTGCCTGCCGGTCGGGCGGGGCGACGTGATCTCCTTCTCCGGCCCGAAAGGGCGCGGATGCCGCGCCGTCCTGGCTGTTTCGGGCGGGATAGACGTCCCGGCGGTCATGGGAAGCCGATCCACCTACACCCGGGCCTGCATCGGCGGTTTCGCGGGACGGGCGCTGAAGAGCGGCGACACCGTCACCTGCGGGGAACTTCCCGCGCTCTGGAAGAAAACCCTCGACTTTTCCTGCCCGGAAACCCTGAGGCCCCTGCGAGACCCGGAGGCCCCCATAAGGGCGGTCCCGGGGCCCCAGGACGACGCCTTCACCGAGGAAGGGCTCGAAACCCTCTTCGGTTCGGCCTACACGATCACGAACCAGGCCGACCGCATGGGCTACCGCCTGGAAGGCCCCAAGGTCGCCCACAGGGCGGCTGCCGACATCGTCTCGGACGCCATTCCCCTGGGCGCAATCCAGGTCCCCGGGCACGGCCAGCCCATCGTCATGCTCGCCGACCGCCAGACCACGGGGGGCTACACGAAAGCCGCCGTGGTCCTGACGGCAGATCTCGCCGCCCTTGCGCAGCGGCTGCCCGGGGAAGGCGTGCGCTTCACCCGTTCGACTCCCGAGGAGGGGGCAAGGCTTCTGGCCGAACGGGCGGGACGGCTGGAGGCCCTCCTGCATCTCAGGGCCGAGTACCGCTCCAGGCCCCGCCCTTCCGTGACGGCGGCCCGTACGGGGTCGGGCACGTGGAAAATGACTTGCGAGGGCCGGACGTACACGGTCCAGTGGCAGGAACTTTAGAAGGGACGGGATAACATGCCGCGAATCGACTTGAACAGCGACCTCGGCGAAAGTTTCGGGGCCTGGAAGATGGGAATGGACCGGGAAGTCCTGGCCCACGTCAGTTCCGCCAACGTGGCCTGCGGCTTTCACGCCGGGGACCCGTTGACGATGGTGAAAACCGTGATGTCCGCCCGGGAGGCGGGCGTGGCCGTGGGAGCCCACCCGGGCTACCCGGACCTCGTGGGCTTTGGGCGCAGAAACATGGCCTGCACCCCCGACGAGGTTTACGCCGACTGCCTTGTGCAGGTGGGAAGCCTCATTGCTGTGTGCCGGGGGGCGGGCGTGAGGCTGCAGCACGTGAAGCCCCACGGGGCCCTTTACAACCAGGCGGCGAAAAGCGAACCGCTGGCGGAAGCCATCGCCTGCGCCGTGAAGGACGCCGGGGAAGGCCTTATCCTGCTAGGCCTGGCCAACTCGCTCTTCGAGCCCGCTGCGCAAAAAGCGGGCGTCCCCTTCGCGGCGGAAGCCTTCGCCGACCGGAGCTACCAGCAGGACGGGTCGCTGACCCCGCGCAGCCAGCCGGGTGCCGTGATCCACGACGCAAAGCTCGCCGCCGCCCGGGTGGTCCGGATGGCCACCGAGGGCGTGGTTGAAACCGCAGACGGAGCGATCATCCATTTCCGCCCCCACTCCATCTGCCTCCACGGCGACAACCCGGAGGCCGTGGCGATGGCCGGGCGCATCCGGTCCGCCCTGGTCGAGGCGGGCGTAACCGTAACCAACCTCAAGGAGGTGCTTTCCGCATGACCCTGTCCATGGAAGACCTGGCGCACGTTTCCCCGAAAGAGGCCCGCGAGGCGATCCGCGGCGGACAGTGGCGCCGCCCGACTTCCGGCCTCTGCCGGGGCCGCGTGCAGGCAAACCTCGTGATCCTGCCCAAGGAGTGGGCTTACGACTTCCTGGTGTTCGCCCAGCGCAACCCGAAACCGTGCCCGGTGCTCGACGTGACCGAGCCGGGCGATCCCGAGCCGCGCCTCGTTGCCCCGGGGGCGGACCTCCGGACCGACATCCCGAAATACCGGGTCTGGAAGGACGGGAAACTGGCCGCGGAACCGGAGAACATCAGGGAATACTGGCGGGACGACCTCGTGGCGTTCCTGCTGGGCTGCTCCTTCTCCTTCGAGGGGGCCCTGCTTGAGGCAGGCGTCCCCGTGCGTCACATCGAGCTGGGTCTGAACGTCCCCATGTACCAGACGAACATCCCCTGCAAACCTGCGGGGCGTCTCTCCGGCCCCATGGTCGTGAGCATGCGCCCGATCCCCCACGCCCTCGTGCCGAAGGCCGTGCTTTGCACCGGGCGGTTCCCGGCCGTCCACGGCGCACCAGTCCACATCGGGGCTCCCGAGGCCATCGGCATCGCGGACGTGAACCGGCCCGAGTTCGGCCAATCCGTCCCGATCCACGACGGCGAAGTGCCGGTCTTCTGGGCCTGCGGGGTGACGCCCCAGGCGGCTCTCATGGCGAGCAAGCCTCCCTTCGCGATCACCCACGCGCCGGGCTACATGTTCATCTGCGACCCGAAGGATTCCGACTACGCGGTGTTCTAGGATTAGGCAAAACGAAAAAGCGGGGGCCCCTTGGGCCCCCGCTTTTTCGTGCAAGCTGTCTTCGGAGTTACCCTTTTTGGAGGTCCCCCCTAGCGCTGGTAGTAGACCTCCATGTGATCGCCCATCACCCGGACGCCGAGGAGTCGGCGGATTCCGAGGCGGGCCATGGCGGGGGCGACGATGTTGCGGTCGAGTTCGTCTTCCACCCTTCGGCGCAGGTCCTCCCTCGTGAGCTCGGCCTCCATGCGGCGCTGGAGCTCCATGTTCAAAGTGTTCCTCAGGTAGTCCCGGATCCCGTTGCTCAGCAGCCCGCTGTCGACGAACTCCCAGAACCCGTGCAGCGTGAGGTCGATGTCGGGTGCGACCATTACGTGGTCGTAACTCAGGCGGCCCTCCCGGACGATCGGCCGAAGGGCCAGGGTGAAGTGGATCCGGGTGAGGTCGAAGTCGGGCGGGGAATCGTACCAGTTGGGAACGGTGTACTCCCAGCCACGGATCTCGTAGTCGCCGCCGGTCTCGAAATCGACGTCCATCGCGATGCGGTCGCCGCTGAAGCGCGGCGCCCCGGCCCCGCCGAAGTTCGCGTTGATGTCATTGAGGTAGTACCAGCTTCGCATCGCTCCGTCCCCATAGTGGAAAAGGGGCGGGGTGAACCGCGTTTCGCGCCCGCCGACACGGATCCAGGAATCGTCCCTCCGGTAGGGTTCGTTGTCGAGCTGAAAATCGCTCGTGGGACCCGCGAAGTTGTTCAGCCTGATGGATCCCCTCAAAGCCGCACCCATCGTCCTGAGGATCAGCGTCCCCGGGATGCTCATGGTCTCGACCGCCCTGGCCAGGTGGATCCGGGAACTCCAGGGGCCGACGTTGTTCCTCTCGTCCGTTTCCCTAACGGCGTTGTCGTCGTCGATCCGGCCCCGGATGCGCAGGGTGGCCCCATCCAGCCTCTCGGGGAACTTTAGAGCCAGCCGGTCGAAGCGGTGAATCCCCCGCGGGGACAGGCTCGAAAGCGTCCGGTCCGCCATGGGAATGTAGGCAAGGAGCCCGTGCCTCGCGACGTCCGGTCCGACCCCGTCTAGGATCTCGTACTCCACCTGGACGCTGAAAGGCCCGGCCGGGGCCGTCCCCCGATTTTCCACCGAGAAGGTGAACCCGCCCCCCGAGCGGTCTTCCACGAAGTAGGCCCCCTCCAGCCTGAACATCCCGGGAGGGGTCTGGTTCCGGCAAGCCAGGTCCGGTGTCCCGGCCGCCATCCTGGCGTCGACCCAGGGCGTAGCGTTGTTGGATTCGTCCGATTCCCGCACATGCCCGGCCGGGTCGGCAAACTCCTCGCCCGACGTGGAATCGGCGATCGCCCGGAGGCGAATGAGAGCCGCCGAGAAGGCGCGATCCATGATGACCTCACCCGTGAAGGTCACCGTGCTCCCGGGCGGGGGACCCGGCGGCAGGGGAGACCGGGTCTGGGGGTACCACATATTAGCCTGGCCCGGAACCCGGAAGGGGGCCACGCCGCTTGGCGGGAGCGTCGAAACGCCTCCCGAGACAATCTCGTACTCCACGCTGACCTTGAACGGCGAGGCCGGGTCCGCCCCCCGGTTCTGCACCGTCACGGAAAAGGGGATCACCAGTTCGCCTCCCCTTTCCACGGGTACACCCCGGCTTGCCACCCACGCCACCAGGTCGGGCAGGGCCCATGCGGGTCCCGCCATGAACAGAGCCAGGCAGGCCAGGACCAGGCCCACCCCCAGCAGGCAAATTTGCTTCCTTTTCATGACCACCGCCTCCTCGATCCTGTCATGGCCGAAATTCCTCAAATAACGAAGCGACGAAGAGATATAATAACCTAGCTAACGCTTCACCATTATAGTCTTATCTCATCGTTTATCATTAAAGGGATATCCGGGGTTAGGGAGGGGTCAAGATGGAAGGCGAAGGGAAAAAGCGGATCCTGATCCTGTGGACCAGCGGCGAGAAGGACACGGCGCTGAACATGGTCTTCATGTACGGCCTGAACGCGAAGCGAAAGGGGTGGTGGGACGAGGTGACGCTGCTCGTCTGGGGAGCCTCGACGAAGCTGCTGGGCACGGACCCTGAAATCCAGGAAAAGCTCCCGGCGCTGCAGGAGGCCGGGGTGGAAACGATCGCCTGCCGGGCCTGCGCGGCGAACCTCGGCCTCGCCGAGAAGCTGGAATCGCTCGGGGTGAGGGTTTTCTTCACGGGGGAATACCTCACCCAGCGAATCCAGGCGGGGGACACCGTGCTGTCGGTCTAGGAAGAAAGGACAACGGGGCTCGCCAGGCAGGCGGGCCCCGCTGTTTCTATGCGAGTTCTTTCGAGGCCAGGCAGGCCAGGGCGATGGAGTTGACCTTCCCCTCGGAGGATTCGCCCCGGCTGGTCAGGACGACGGGGGCCGAAACCCCGAGGACGATCCCGGCCATTTTCGCCTTCATGTAGTGGACAAGGAGTTTTCCCATGATGTTGCCCGATTCGATGTTCGGCATGATGTAGAGATCCACGTCCCCCGCCACCTCGCTATGGAGCCCCTTGCGGCGGGCCATCTCGGGGTCCAGGGCCACGTCCATGGCGATGGGCCCCTCGACCACGCAGGGCGGGAACCCTTCTTCACGGCTCATCCGGACCAGCTCCGCCGCGTCCACGGTGGCCGGCATTTTCGGGTTGACCTGCTCGTTGGCGGTGAGGACAGCCACCTTCGGGCGTTCGATCCCGAACCGGGCCATGGCGGCAAGAGCATCCAGGAGGATCTCCCTTTTCTCCGCGAGCCGGGGAGCCACGTTGACGCCGCCGTCGGCCTGGAAGACGAGCTTTTTCTCCCCCGGGATCTCGAAGACGGCAAAACCGCTCACCAGTTTCCCGGTGCGCAAGCCCACGTTTTTGTCCAGGACCGCCCGCATGAAATCGCTCGTGTTGACCTGCCCCTTCACCAGGACCCGGGCTTCTCCCCGCCGGACCCGTTCCACGGCAGCGAGGGCCGAAGAGGGAGCGTCGGGGCTGTCCACGACCTGGAGTTCCCCGCTTATCCCCTCTTCCTCGAGGAGGGCGCGAATCTTCCGTTCCCCGCCCACGAGGATGGGCCGGATCATGCCCAGTTCCATGGCGATTTTGACCGCCCCGATGACCCCCCTGTCGTCGGCCGCCGCAACGCTCACGGGAACCGGCCCCATCTCGGCGGCCCGGGCCCTCATCTCGGCATAGTTCCTGAACATCCCCAGGCCCCCTACAGTTCGAACTCCGGGTTTCCCGGCTCGAGGAGGTGCATCTCGGCCGTGCCCCCGCAATGGCGGGCCAGGAGCCCGGCCAGTTCCCTGGCAGCTTGCTCCAGGGTTTCCAGGTCGACCGGCGGCTGGGCATCGAGGTTGATGGCCACGAGGCGGGAATCCCGGCTGATCTTGCTCGGGTCGCCGTTCTTCCAGCACCACCCCCGGCAGAAGACGGTCCTGCGTCCCGTGTCGACCAGGATGATTTCCCCGGGGTTCGGGCGTTCCAAGGCCTCGGGGTTCCCCAGCGGTTCGTAGGTTTCGTCCCCCGCCGCGGGCATGAGCCTCACGTCACCGGTCACGCCGGCCAGGTCGTCCCCCCCGCAGGGAATCCGGTATTTGAGGCTGACGATGTTGAAAATCGCCACCAGCCGGTTGACGAAGGGAAGGTCCTTCCCGGAACGGGTCCGCTTGACCAGGTTCGCGATCGAGGGCGGGAACTTGTTCGGGTTCAGGCCCATCCACTCGAACACGGCACGCCAGGAGGCGATCCGGGGATACTCCTTGTGGTTCTCGAGCTCCGGGTCCTGCCGGGCGGCCGCCTCGGCCTCCCGCAGCAGGGCCTCGAGGGCCGGGTCCTCCTCCGCGTTGTCGACGTCGCGGGCGACGACGACGATCCTCCGGTAGGACGGCCAGGCATCGAAGACCTCGGGTGCGATCCCGATTTTCACGGCCTTCACGCCTTCGCCGACAGCGCACCCAGGCCCAGGTCGAAGGCCTTGAGGTTGTCGTCCCTGAAGCGTGCCGGGGCAAGGTTTCCCACGGCGTCCCTCAGGTCGTCCGCCGGGAAGCCTGCCGCGCCTGACGCGGCCAGGGCACCGAGGACGAGGGCGTTGAGGAAGAGGAAGCGTCCTCCCATGCTTTCGCGGAGGAGGTCGTACCCGGCCAGCGGGTAAAGGCGAATCTCCCTCACCTCCAGGAAGGCGCGAAGGTCCGGGTCGGAGAAAGCCTCGGGACGGTCCGCGTTGACCAGTGCAATTCCGCCCTTCTTCAGGAAATGGAAGTTTCTCAGGCCCTCCCCCTGCTCGAAGGCCAGGAGGATGTCGGCTTCGCCCGCCCTCACGAGAGGGCTCGCGTACGAGCCGATCTTGAAATGGCTGATGACCGAACCGCCGCGCTGGGACATGCCGTGGACCTCGCTGCCGTTCACGTGCAGGCCCTTCGACAGGGCGAGATGGCCGAGCACGCGGGAAGCGAACAGGATCCCCTGGCCCCCGACGCCCGCTATGATGAACTGCATGCTAACGCACCTCCTCGATTCGCACGATGGCCCCGTGGGGGCAGGCGGACACGCAGACCCCGCAGTCGACGCAGTAGCGGGCGTCGATGAAGGCCTTCCGGTTATCGCCGTCCCAGGCCAGTCCCGGGCAGCCGAAACGATCCTGGCAAACGCGGCAGCCGATGCACTTTTCGGGATCGACGGTCACGGGACGCTTTTCGGGTTTCGCCTTGAGCATGGTGACGCAGGGGTGGCGGAAGACCAGCACGGCCGGCTCGCTGTGCTCCTTCGCGTACGCCCAGGCCTCCCGGATCGTCTCGAGGTTGCCTTCCACGTCGTAGGCTTCGAGGACTTTAAGGTATTTCACCCCGCAGCCCCGCACGGCCCCCTCCAGGTCCACGGCCACGCCCGTTTCGCCCTTGCGCATCTTGTCGCCCGTGCCTGGGTGGTCCTGCCCGCCGGTCATGGCCGTGATGCGGTTGTCCATGATGGCGAGGACGAAGGGATGCCGATTGTAAACCGCGGTCGAAAGTCCCGTCATGCCGTTGTGGAAGAAGGTGGAATCGCCCAGCGTGGCGAAGATGGGCCGTTTCGGTTCGCCCCCCTCGGAGCGCCAGGCGCAGGTGAGACCGGAGGCCACGGTGACGGACGCCCCCATGCAGATAATGGTGTCCACGGCCTGCTGCTGGATGGAAAGGCTGTAGCAGCCGATGTCGCTGGCGATGATGGAATCCGGCAGGGCTTTCCGGATGGCGAAGTAGGAAGGACGGTGCCCGCAACCGGCGCAGAGGACCGGCTTCTTGATCTTGAGGCCCAGCGTTTCCCGTGCGGCGGCCAGCCTCTCGAGGGCGGGGTCCGAAGGCGTTTCCGAGCCCAGCGCCTTCAGCAGGACGGACTCGATGACTTCCGGCACGAGTTCCCTTTCCTTCGGGACCCAGCCGTTCCACCTTCCCATGATCTTCGTCCGGTCGTGAAGCTGGTTCTCGATGACCGGGAAGGTCTCCTCCAGGATGAGGACCCGTTCGTGGCGGGCCAGGAATTCGTCGACGAGGTTCAGCGGCAGGGGAACGGGCGTCCCGATCTTCAGGATCGACACGTCGTCGCGCCCCAGCGCCTCAAGGAGGTCCTTCACGATGGCGAAGCTGACCCCCCCGGCGATGACCCCGAGGGTCGCGGGCTGCTTCGACGGGACCTCGACGTTGTACTGCCCGAATTCCGTTTCGAACTCGCCCCGGATGGCCTCGAAACGGGCGTTGTGGGCTTCCAGGAAGCCCATGATCCGGGCGGGCATGACGACCTTGTGCCCTGCGGGCCGGGTCTTGAAATCCGCGGGTGCGGAAGTGTGGAAGACTTCCCCCAGTTCCACGTCCTGGCGGCAATGATCGATGCGCACCGCCGGCCGAAGCATGGCCATGACCTTGTGTTTCTCCGAGAGTTCGAAAGCGGAGGCGACCATGGCCTTCGCTTCCGCGGCCGTTGCGGGATCGAAACAGGGGATCTTCGCGAAAAGGGCCAGTCCGCGGCTGTCCTGGTCGTCCTGGGAGGCATGGCAGCCGGGGTCGTCCGAGACGATCACGAGCATGCCGCCTTCCAGCTGGAAGTGGGCGGCGCTCATGAACGGATCCATCGCCACGTTGAGCCCGACCTGCTTCATCACCGCGCAGGCCCTTTTTCCGGCAAAGGTCGCGCCGAGGGCCACTTCCATGGCCACCTTCTCGTTGGCGCCCCATTCCACGACGGTCTTCGTTCCCAGTTCGTCCGCGAATGCCGCGGCCGAGGGAAGGATTTCCGAGGAGGGCGTACCCGGGTAGGCCGTGATCACGTCGCAGCCCGCCTCGACCAGGCCCCTGGCAATGGCCTCGTTTCCAAGAAGCACTTTTCTTTCACTCAAGATTCTTTCGCCTGCCTTTCTGTCTGGGAAGGCGAGCCCTCGGGGGAGCTCTGCCCCTGTTCGGTTTCGGTTCGGTTTTCCCGCAGGTACCTGTAAACGGTGAACACGGAGATGCCCGCCTCCTGGGCGAAGGCTTCCACCGACCCCTTCAGGAGGAAGAAGCCCTTCTCGTCCAGGTGCCGGACGGCTTCGAGCCGTTCCGCCCTGTTCAGGAGGCAGAACGGTTTTCCCAGGAGTTCCCGGATGAGCCTCAGGTTGCGCTGGAGGAGATCTTCCCCCTCCGAGGCCACCCCGTCCCCGAAATGCTCGGAATAGACGGGGGAGGCGATGGTCGTGAGATGATCCAGCAGGCCCTTTGCCAGTTCGGCCCGGGTCATGTCGCAGTTGATGCAGAGGTAGCCCACGATGGAGCCTTCCTCGTCCCGGATGAAGAGGGTGTTGCAGCGCATTCGTCGGCCATCCTTCGTCCGTGCCAGGAAGTTGGAGACGTAGGCGACCTCGGACTCGGCTGCCATTTTGAGGCTGAAGAGTCCATAATCGGTGAGGGGATCATCGACCTTCCGGCCGGAGATCGAGCCGTTCTCGATGGCAACGATGGAATGGCCGGGATCCGAGACGTCATGCAGAACGACCTCGCAATCGGGGCCCAGTGCGACGGAAAGCCCCTTCACCAGGGGAACCAGGGCTCGAACCAGGGAATGCAAAGAGCGATTCCTCCTTTCAGGAACAGCCTTCGGAAGTTGAAGCCTTTTGTCTTGAAGATAACCTTTTACATTTTTTTGTCAATATGCCAAACTATTGGCATCTTCCGAAAGGACGTGGGCAGTTTGGACGAAACCGGGGCAAGCCTGAAGAGGGCCCTGCGCGCGCGCTGGGTGATCTGGACCGTGATGGTGGCCGCCTACATGGTGGTCTTTTTCCACCGGCTGGCGGCAGGGGTCGTCAGGGGAGACCTGGTGCGCGACTTCAGCCTGAGCGCCTCGGCCTTCGGCTCCCTGGCGGCGATGTACTTCTACGCCTACATGGCCATGCAGGTCCCGGTGGGGATGCTCGCGGACACCCTCGGGGCCCGGGCCACCGTCACGGCGGGGATGCTCATTGCCGGGGCCGGTTCGGCCCTTTTCGGCCTGGCCCCTTCCCCCGGATTGCTCTTCGTGGGGCGCTTCCTCGTCGGCATCGGGGTTTCCACGGTGTTCGTCTCGATCCTGAAGATCCAGTCGCAATGGTTCCGGGAACGGGAGTTCGCCACAATGTCGGGCGTCACGGCCCTCATCGGCAACCTCGGCGGGGTCCTGGCACAGGCGCCCCTGGCCCTGGCGGTGGCCGCCTTTACCTGGAGGGCCACCTTCCTGGCGATCGGCCTCTTTTCAGGGCTTTTGGCCGTCCTGTGCTGGATCTTCATCCGCAACCGCCCACAGGACAGGGGGTGGCCTCCCCTGAACGAGGCCCAGGTGGGGATCACCCCTCCCAGGGCTGCGGAACTCATGACCGGCCTTAGGGGCGTGGTGAGGCGGTGGCGGACCTGGCCGGCATTCGTCCTCTCAGGCTGCGCGTCCGGCCTCTACCTGGCCTTCAGCGGCGCCTGGGGAACCTCTTTCCTGAAGGACGTCTACGGGATGGAAAGGATGGCGGCCTCCGGCATCGTCTCCTACTCGGTTTACGGGGGAATGGCGGGGTGTCTCCTGGCAGGGTGGTTCTCCGATAAAATCGGCCTCCGGCGCCCGCCCCTCCTCCTGCTTTCGACAGGTTTCTGCGCCTGCTGGGCGGCCCTCGTCTTCTGGGGAGGCGGGAAGCCGCCCGAAGCGGTCCTCCGCCCGCTCTTCTTCCTGCTCGGCTTCTCGGCCTCTTCCTACATGCTGGCCTGGTCCATCACCAAGGAAACGAACCTTCCCCGGTTCACCGCCGTCGCGATCTCGGTGGTCAACACGGGTTCCTTTCTGGGGACCGCCCTCATCACGACGGCCATGGGAATGATCCTGGACCGCACGGCGGCGCTGGACGCGTCCAGCCAGTACCGGGCCGTGTTCCTGTTCTGCCTGGCCTGCTCGGTCCTTGGCCTCTTTTGCGCCACCCTTTTGCAGGAAACCCGTTGCCGGAACGTCACGATCCCCTGAACGCAGGACCGGAAAAGCAAAGGGGCTCCCGGTTTTGCCGGGAGCCCCTTTTAGCTTCGAATCGACGGCAGGATCAGAAAGCCCACTGCCAGGAAAGGGTGATCCGCCTCTCCGGGGCGGTGTAGCGCGTCCGGGTTCCCCAGCTGGTGTAGTCCTGGACCAGGACGTCCTCGTCGAAGAGGTTGGTGACCGAGAGAATCGCCCTGCGGCCATCCCCCATGGCGTAAGCAAGCCTCAGGTCGGCCGTCGTGGCATCCCCCTGCCCCTCTTCGTTGAAGCCCGGCCGCTCGTTTTCCCGGTCGCCCAGGTAGTGAAGGGCAAAGGCCGCTTCCCAGGGTCCGCGAGCCCAGGTCCAGGTACTGTCAACCGACCAGGCCGGGGAACCTTCACGCAGCCAGGGACCGTCCGCCGTTTCCTTCACCTCGGCCCTCATCCAGGTAAGCCCCAGGCCCCATCTCCACTCTTCGGAGAGCCTGAACTCGCGGCCGGCCTCCAGCCCCATGGACCGGAACTCGGAGAGGTTCACGTAGCTCGGTTCCCCGGGATTGAAGTTGTTGAACTCGATCTTGTCTTCCATGGACACGGAGAACAGGCCCAGGGCCCAGGCGCCCCTGTCGTCGGTTCCCTTCACGCCAAGATCGGCGGTCCACCCCTTTTCGGGCTTGAGGTTGGGGCTGGACAGGGTGGGGGTCCAGGGATCGAAGTAGGCCAGCTCGAAAAGGCTGGGCATGGCAAAAAACCGGCCGGCGGACAGGTACCAGAGGTTCCCGCTGGCAGCCTGCCAGCTCAGGGAGACCTTTGGGGCCAGTTCTTCCTGGTCGGCGCCGTCCTCCACGCTCCAGGTTTCGTACCGGAGGCCGATGTCGAGGAGAACCTCCCCCAGGACCCCGGAGAATTCCACGAAGGGGGCCACGTAACTCCTCGATCCGTCCAGGGCCGTCCCGTAGTTGTCCGACATCTCCATGGATTCGTCACGGTACGCAACCCCCAGGCTCACGGCCCAGTCGGCCCAGGAGAAACGCCTCGACAGCTCCGTGCCCCAGGCCGTGTCGTCGTAGGAAGTCTCGAAAGCCCCCCAGGCCGAGTCCTGCGAGAGGAACTTGTCCCCCTCGTGCCGGTAGAGGGCAAAACGAGTCGTTCCGTCGTCGTAGGCCAGGGCGAGCCTGTTCCAGTCGTCCTCCTGCCGGTTGAGGTACTTTTCGGTCCCGTATTCCCACTCGGCGGCGGAACTACCCCATTCGCCCCCGAGGGACCAGGCGCCGGCCATGAACTTGAGCCCCCCGGCGTCCTCCCGGTAGGAAAGGTTGCCGTTCTCGACATCGTTGTAGAGAAGGAGCCGGGAACGCCCCTCCTCCCGGTGCGTCGCCCAGGCGGTGACGCTCCCGTTTTCGCCGACGGCCGAAGCACGGAACCCGAAGCGGCGCCAGTCCTGGGACCCGCCTTCGAGGTTCACCGAGACACCGGTCCTGTCGGGTTTTTTCGTGATGATGTTGATGACGCCTCCCGCAGCCATGGATCCGTAAAGGGCAGACCCGGCCCCCCGGACGATCTCGATCCGCTCGATGGATTCCAGGGGAATGGACCGCAGGTCCACCGCGGCGGCGCCGGCGGCGTGGCTCGCCTTGTAGAAGGGAACGCCGTCCAACAGGTATAGGACCTCGGTGACAAGTCCCCTCACCTTCAGGTTGTCCTCCTGGGTGGAACCGCCCCGGGCAAGGGAAACGATGCCGGGGACGCGGTCGAGGATCTCTCCGAGGGATTTGGCTCCCATTTCCGCGATGTCCGCGCTGGTGACGACATCGGTCGGGGCCGGGACCTCGTCGAGGGTCTCGGCCAGCCGGCTCCCCGTGACGATTTCGGGGGCAACGGTAACGGGGACATCCTGGGAAAAGGCCGGTGAGGGAAAACAGATGAAGCAGGCTAGAAGCGAAAGCAGCAGGCAGAAGGTACGGTCACGCGCACACACGAAAAATCCCCTCCTTCATGATGGTTGGGCCGCCATGAAACGGGGGGGACCTTGGGAAGGGCATTCCACCCGCCGCGCGGACGCCCTCGCATCCACGCCGACAGCCCTGCCCGGGTCGGTCTCCTGGCTTTCGGTCATCCTACTCCCGCGCCTTCCCGGCGATCTTCCGCCAGTGGCTTGCGTGCGGTTTCGTCCCGAATACAGTGGCGGGGCCGCTCCGGAGTTCCACCGGATTCCCGTCACCCGGACAGCTGTTGCAGCGCAAAGATGGTATCCCCATTCGAAAGGGTGCGTCAAGGGGAGTGGGGCCGATAGTGTCCCGCCAGCCTTTCGGGTGAAACGCCGGCCAGGTAGGCCGCGCACAGGGCCCAGTTGCGGAGAGTGGCCCGGACGACGCCTTCCTTCTTCCAGCGCCGGGCGGATGTGACGACGGGCCTGTCGATGAAGCCGATCGCGAAATTCCCGCGCTTGAGGCGCCGCATGAAGTCGACGTCCTCGAAGAGCGGGATTTCCCGGTAGCCGCCCAGCGACCTGAAAAGATCGGCCCTGACGAAGACCGCCTGGTCGCCGTAGGGAATCCGGGCCAGCCGGGAACGCAGGCTCGCGACCCGGCCGATGAGGCGGAAGACCGGGGCCGCGTCGTCCAGGGCCAGGTCGAAGGCCCCCCCGGCCAAGTGTCCGTCCTCGAGAAGGCTTTCCGCCAGCGAAAAGGCTTTCTCCGGCAAAACCGTGTCCGCATGGAGGAAAAGCAGGATCCGGCCGGAGGCGGCCGCCGCGCCGGCGTTCATCTGGACGCCCCTGCCGGGGCTGGACTTGACCGGGATGACGCCGGGAACCCGGATAGCGGCCAGGGTGGTCGATCCCGGTCCCCCGTCGGCGACAACGATCTCCACGGCGGCGTTGTCCCGGCGTGCCAGCTCCCGCACATGCTCCGCCAAGGCATTGATTCGCCCTTCCTCCCGGTAGACCGGAACGATGACGGAGAAATCCATCACTTCTTCAGCCGCTTCCAGGCCGCAGGGGCCAGGCTCATGGCCCCGAGCAGGAAAAGGGCCGCCAGGAAGGGGGGAGAGAAGACGTCCTCCAGGCTTTCCAGGGCCGCCAGCTGCGTTCCCGCGAAGGCGTAGGCGGCGCTTCCGGGAAGGATGCCCAGGGCCGTCGTCCAGAAGAAGGTCCGGAAGGAGATGGCGCAGGCGGGGGCCGCCAGGTTGACGAGGAAGAAGGGAAAAACCGGGACGAGCCTCATGAAGAGCAGGGCCCCTGCCCCCTGGTCCCGAAGGGCAGAGCAGACCGGCTCCATGAGGCCCGGTTTTTCGCGGGGAACACGGAAGGCCCCGACCCGGTCCACGAGCAGGAAGAGGGCGGAAGCCCCGGTGACGGCCCCGATTTCGATAAAGGCAAGCCCGGCCCAAAAGCCGAAGAGGGCACCCCCGGCCAGGCTCAGGACCGTTGCTCCCGGCATGCTGAACGCGACGACCCCAACGTAGAGGCCGATGTAGATCAGCGGGCCCAGGGCGGGGTGAGCCTCGACCCACTGGGCCGCCGGCCGCGCCTGGATGCGCAGGTTCTCCAGGGAAAGCCAGTCGTCGAGCCCCAGCAGGCGGGCGGCAGCCGCCACGGCCGCCAGGAGGCCCAGCAGGAGAAGGAGCCTTCGTCCGCGGGACATCGGGTCAGGCCTCTTTCGGCCCGTTTCCGGACAGGGATCGCAGGAGACGGACGACCGGGTTGGCCGATAGGCGGTCGACCCGGGCAAGCCTGGCTGCCCGCTTGGTGGCCTCGGAGAAGGTGGGGTAGGCGTGAATCACCTCGTCCAGCCGATGAAAGGGAATCCCCAGCACTCGCGCGGCCATTCCCTCGTGGAGGAGTTCTCCCGCCCCGGGGGCCAGGATGGAGACTCCCGCAAGGTGCCCCGAGGGATCCAGGACAAACTTTGCGAGCCCCGCCGCTTTTTCGGCACGGCCCCTGTCGAGCAAACCGATTTCGACCCGGTAGACCCGGACCTTCTCCCCGAAGCGGCTCCTGGCCTCCTCTTCCGTCAGGCCTCCGCGGGCCAGCTCGGGATCCGTGAAAGTGGACCAGAGGGCGTTTTCCTCGTCGAAAGCCTTCGGGAAGGGGAAAAAGGCGTTGCGGACCGCGGTGATGGCTCCCCGCTCGGCCATGTGGGAGAAGGGGGTTCTCCCGGTGACGTCGCCGCAGGCGTAGATGCCCTCCGCGGTCGTCCGGAGGTTCCGGTCCGTCTTGATTCCCTTTTCCTCGACCCGGACCCCCGCGGCCTCCAGGTTCAACCCTTCGACGTTGGGCCGGCGGCCCGCCGCCACGAGGAGATGCTCCGCTTCCAGCGGCTCCTCGGGACCGCCCTTCCTGAGCCAGAGGCGTACGCCTCCCTCCGTCCGCTCGACGCGGGACGGGACCGTCTCCTCCAGGAAGACGACCCCTTCTGCGCTGAGCTGTTCCTGGAGCCGGGAGGAAAGCTCGGGGTCCTCCTTCGGGAGGATGCCGGTCCGCCGGATGAGGACGGTCACGCGGCACCCAAGCCGGTTGAAGGCCGAGGCCAGCTCGATGCCGATGGGCCCTGCCCCCAGGACGGCCAGGGAGCGCGGGACCGTTGCAAGGTCGAAGACGTTCTCGTTGGTCAGCGGTCCGATGGTGCCGATGCCGGGAATGGCTGGAACGACAGGGGAGGATCCCGTGCAGACCAAAAACCTCCTGGCCGTGGTTTTCAGGCCGTCCAGCTCAACGGTGCGGGGATCCGAAAAGCGGGCGTTCCCGAGGAAAACCCGGATACCCTCCTTTTCGAGGATCTCGGGGGTTTCCCCCGCGTAGACCTCGGCCACGACGGAACGCACGGACGCCATGACGCCCTCGGTCCCCACCGGCCCTTCGGGCACGGAAAGCCCCCATTTCGAAGCGGTGCGGGCCGCGTGGGCGGCCTTTGCAGCGGCCAGGAGCGCCTTGCTGGGCACGCACCCGGTCCACGTGCACTCGCCGCCGATGCGGGAGTTTTCCACGAGAAGGACGTCCTTGCCCAGGCCCCGGGCGAATCTTGCGGCGGTCAGGCCCCCGGCTCCCGCCCCGATGACGATGAGATCCTTTTCCGAATGCTTCATCCGGTCTCCCCCTTCCCCAGGAGGGCCCTCACTGCCGGACAGGCCCCCGATTGCCCGAGGCGGACCCGGAGGGCTTCCAGGTCCGCATGCGTGTCGACATCCGGCCAGGGAGCGAGCCGCCCAACCCGGGTCCCCCGGGCGGCAAGGATTGCCAGGGTTTGATCGAGAACCGACGGCGTCCCCCAGGCAATCCCGCTAAAAGCTTCAGGGCAGTAGCCCTGCCGGGTGAACCCGATGGAGGCGTAGCCCCCATCCATGGCGGGAACGATCACGGCATCGCTTTCGCCCAGCACCCGGAAGGCTTCCTCCAGGAGGGTTGCAGGCAGGTCGGGCGTGTCTCCGCCGACGGCCAGGACCCGGTCTTCCCCGGCCTCGAAGGCCGCCCTGAACGCACGGTCCATCCTCCGGCCAAGGTCTTCCCCCTCCTGGGGTTCATAGGAAAGGCCCGTTCCGAGCCATTTCCGCACGGCGTCGATTTCTTCCCGGGGGTGGAAGCAGGCCGTTACGGGGCGGCCCAGTTGACGAAGGGTATCGATAAAGTCGAGGCCGAACGCCCGGTAGAGGGCTTCCGCACCACCCAGCCCCAGGACCGGGGCAAGCCGGGTCTTAACCTGCCCGGCCCTTGGCGCCTTGACGAAAAGGAGGATCCTTTCCCTGGTGCCCTGCGAGGCCGTCGAGCCGGTCAAGGGCCGACACCCTCCCTAGGAAAAGCGGCGCAGCAGGGCAGCAAGCGGGGGTACGGCGGCATAGAGGAGGTTGCTTTCGAAGGGCCCTTCCGCCGCAAGCATGAGTCCCATGATGGCGAAGGCCGGGATAAGGAGGCCCAGCCTCATTTCCTTCTCGATCCTCCCGGCCGGCAGGTCGGCTTCCACGAGCCTGTGATGCCGGGTTGCGTGGATCCATTGGGCAGCGTAGAGAGTGCTGATCCCCAGGATGTTCAGGTGGAAGAAATATTCGGCAGGGCCCATGTCCGGGTAGTCTGCCACGAGGGACGTCGAGAAGGGAACGAGGGCGATGAGGATGAGGGCACCCACCCCCAGCCAGAGATAGGCCAGGTCCACCCGGCAGATATGCTCCGCCTGTCGAACGTGGATGATCCAGAAGCTTCCCAGGAGCAGGAAACTGACGACGTACTTGAAGAAGGGAAGGGCCAGGTCCAACAGGGCCAGCACCAATCCCCCGGCCGGAGTCCCCTTGGGCAGGAAAGGCACGTCGAGCCCAATGACGAGAAGGGTCATGGCGACTGCGAAAACGCCGTCTGTAAGGCCTTCTATCCTGTGTGGGGAAAGAAATGAAACGCTGGAGGGCATCTTCTTTTCCACGGCATCAGCTCCCCTAATGGCCTGGGATCATTTTATCACGGTGGCGCGTTCTAGCTCTTGGGGCTGAAGGTGACCACGATCGCCACGGAGGCAAGGATGACGGCCGCCGAGAAGAGGGTACGGGCCGCCAGGGGTTCGCCGGCGACCAGCCATCCAAGGAAGACCGCGATGACGGGGTTGACGTAGGCGTATGTCGAAGCCCTGCTCGGGCGGCAGTGCCGCATGACGAAGAAAAATGCCACGAATCCGACCCAGGAGCCGAAGACGATGAGGTAGAGCCAACCCAGGAAAGAAGTGCGCGACACGGCGGAAAGGGAAAACTGCGCCCAGTCCCCCTTCGGAAAGGCCAGGAGGAGCATGGCGATCCCCGCGACCGTCATCTCCATGCTCATGGCCATCGGCGCGCTGTCCGGCAGGTCCGCATGGCGGCTCACCATGGAGCCGAACGCCCATGAGATCGTTGCGAAGACCAAAAGCCCGGCTCCGAAGGGGTCGATGCCCCTGCCGTGGGCGAGCATGGACGGGCCGACCAGGAAGGCCATCCCGGCAAACCCGCCCAGTATGCCGGCGCCTTCCAGGAGGGTCGGGCGGCCACCCTTGAAGAGAAGCCAGCTCACGACGACGATCCAGAGGGGCTCGGTGGCGACGATGATCGAGGCGATCCCGGATGGGACCGTCTTCTGGGCCCAGACGATGCTGCCGTTACCACCCACGAGGAGGAGGAGTCCCGCAAGGGCCGCCCAGCCCCACTGCCGCGGTGCCGGGTTCGGGGCGCCCCTCAGCCGGAGGAAGGCATAGAGAAGGGTTCCCGCCGCGAGGAAGCGCGACCCGGCCCCCAGGTAAGGTGGGATCGTCTTGACCATCATGCCGATGGCGAGGTACGTCGTTCCCCAAATCACGTAAAGCGCCGCGAAGGCCGTCACGATTTTCCAGGCTGGAGGCTTTTCTCTCACTGGGGATCCTTCCCTTCCCTGCTGCACATCCACCGCATCATAGCCGAAAGAGCGCTTCATTGCATCCATTCCCCGATCCGGGCAAAAAGGGAGGGACGCCCCCGCATCACCAGATTCAGGAGCGCCCCGTTTGTGATGGTGAAAACAATGAATTTGTACCTGTCCCGAATTAGAGCATGTTGCGGCGCCAGAGGGCAAAAGCGGAGAATCCCGCTGCCAGGGCGGAGATCGCCCCGACGGCCCAGAAGCCTGCGGCCTTTCCAAGCCAGGGAACACCGACGTTCATGCCCCAGAAACTGGCGAACATGGTGGGAATGGCCAGGATGATGGTCATGGAGGTCAGGAATTTCATGACCATGTTCAAGTTGTTGGAGATGATGGAGGCAAAAGCGTCCATCATGCCCGAGAGGATCTGGCTGTACATCTGGACCATCTCGATGGCCTGCCTGTATTCGACCTGGGCGTCCTCGAGAAGGTCTTCGTCCTCCTCGTAGATCTTGATGAGGTGCTCCACCTTCACGTTGTTCCGAAGCCGGAGAAGCTTGTCGACGACCATGTGGTTCGTCCGGAGGGATGCCGTGAAGTAGGTCAAGCTCTTTTCCATCTCCAGCAACTGGAAGAGTTCCTCGTTCTTCATGGACTGCCGCAGGTGACGTTCGATCTCGTCGGTGCGGATGTTGATCTGCCGAAGGTAGCGGAGGAAGAAAGTCGCCGAGCGGTAGAGCATGTTGAACAGGAAGCGCGTTCGCTTGCCGGTGTCAAAGAGGCGGGCCGTCATCCGGTTGAAGCATGTCAGGACGTCGGTCTCCTCGAGGCAGACCGTGACGATGGCATCCGGCACGAGGATGATGCCGAGAGGCAGGGTCTCGTACCGGTCGTTGTCCCTCTTCCGGGGAACGTCGATGAGAACGAGTATGTACTCGTTCTCTATCTCCATGCGGGCGCTTTCCTCTTCGTCCAGGGCCGCCGTCAGGACGTCAAGAGGCAGGTCGACCAGTCTCCTGACGATGTTCAGCTCCTCGGAACTCGGATCCATGAGGTTGATCCAGGCGCCCTTCTCGTAGGACTCCGCGTTCAGTTCCCGGAGGAGATCGTTTTCGCTCTTGAGGATCTGCAGCATGTCCTCACCATCCCTTCCACACGCACACTTGCGGCCGGCCCACAGTCAAGGTCCGCCGGTTGCCAATGTCCGTCCAGTTTGTGTGCTGCTCAAAAAGGGGAGTGGATCGGAACTGCCCTGGTCCACGCCCGGCGGGCGCCGGGCGCATTTCCCGTTTCGGGGAGGTTACGCCGCGACACCCAAATCTTTTCTACTTAACGGCGAATCACCCGTACTCACGGGAAAACCACCTGCCTTGGCCAGTCTGGTATGCTAAAGGCATACACATTGGGAGTATATCACCAACCCGAGCGAGAGGGAAAGGGGAATCATCCATGTTCCGGTCAACCCTGCTCAAGGGCGTCATCCTCGGTTTTTCCATTGCCGCACCCGTCGGCCCCATTGGCCTCCTCTGCATCCAGAGGACGATCGAGGGGGGCGTGCGGAAGGGCCTGGCATCGGGCCTGGGCGCCGCGACCGCGGACGCCCTGTACGGATGCATGGCCGCCTTCGGCTTTTCAGCCCTGACCCGGCTTCTCGTCGCATCCGGCGGTGCCGTCGGCCTGGTGGGAGGGCTCGTCCTCTGCTGGCTCGGCATCCGCATCCTCACGAGTCCCCCTGCTCCCCGGGCCGCCCAGGGGACCAAAAGCGGGATCGGGCTTTTTCCCGATTTTGCCTCCACCTTCATCCTGACACTTTCGAACCCCATGACGATCCTCTTTTTCGCCGCCGTCATCACGGGCATGACCGATGCGACAGGAGCGGGCAGCGCCCTGCAGGGCGTGCTCCTCGTCGGGGGGGTCTTCCTCGGGTCGTCGGCCTGGTGGTTGTTCCTGAGCCTGGTCGTAGGGGTTTTCGGCCGGCGTTTCGACGAGAAAACCCGCCTCTGGGTGAACCGTCTCTCAGGGGCCCTGGTCCTGGGCTTCGGCCTTTACGCCATGGCAACGAAGGGGATTTTGCTTTTCAGGGGCTAGTCCCGGTAAAGGCCGGCCCGGCGAGCCTCCTTGTTCTTGTACATCCGTTCGTCGGCCAGGCGAAGGGCCGTCCTCAGGCTTGCCGTGTCCATTGGGCAGACGGCAGCCCCGAAATCGAGCAAGATGCCGTCGGGATCCGTCCCCTTGAGCTTGCACTCCTCCCTCACCCGCTTCAGCACTTCCTGCACGCCGCGACGATCCGTCCCCGGGAGCAGGAGGAGGAACTCGTCCCCTCCGTAGCGGAAGGCGTGGTCGCAGGCGCGGAGATTTTTCTGGACGCAGGCGGCGGTGTCCTTGAGGTAACGGTCCCCGACAAGGTGACCGTAACGGTCGTTGATCGTCTTGAAATTGGCCAGGTCCGCCATGACGACGGAGATCGTGCCGCCGAAACGGGACATCCGGGCTTCCTCCAGGTTGAGGATCTCCTCCAGTGCCCGCCTGTTGCCCAGTCCCGTCAGGGAATCCTGCATCGCCTGGGTCTCGAGCTTTTCCATCGCCTCGAACAGCGCCCAGAGGACGGCCATGTGGCGGGACAGGATCAGCATCAGTTCCTCGTCCTCCCCTTCGAAGGGATGGGTCCTCTCCAGCGAAAGCACCGCGTACAGCCTGTCGCCGAAGAGGATCGGCACGTCAAGCTGGCTGCCCTCGACGCCAAAACCCACCTTGCGGTACTCGGGAAAGCGTTTCACGTCCGGGATGTTGTGAAGCTTGCGGAGGCCGGCGGACAACGTCACGAGGCCGCCCCCCTCCCGGTTCAGCTGTCGGCTGTGGCGCCTGAGCTCGTTGGCGGCCAGCTTCGTGGAGGCCAGGTAGGCCAGGGTGAGGGGTTCCTCCGTTTCCACGGAGAGGATGCTCGCAACCGGGTACATCAGCTTTGTCGAAAGGAGCGACAGGACCTTGTGGCACATGTCGCGCTTATCCCTTGAGCGCGCCAGTTCCTGCACCACGTCGTGGAGGATCCTCGTTCGAGCCAGCTCGAGGGAAAGGCGGGAGGCATCCTGCATCCGGGCGAAGGCTTCGCCCAGTATGCCGGCCAGGAGTTCGGCGGTTCCCTGTTCCCGGCTCCCCAGGCTCCGGACCTTCCCCGACTCGACGTCCAGGACCCCGTAGGCCCTGTCTTTCCAGAGAATCGGAACCACAAGCTGGGAACCGGCACCCTTGATTCCAGGGAAATAGTCCGGATCCTCCAGGACATCCTCCACGAGCTGTGACTGGCCTGTCCTGAAGGCCCGCCCCTGGATGCTCCCCTCCTGCGGCACCCGCAGGAAATCACTCGGGAAGCCTTCCGCAGCGACCTGCTCCAGGAATGCCTTTCCCTCTTTCGCGAGGAAGACGGCTGCGGTTGGGTACCGGAATTCGTCCCGCACGAAACGGACCGCCAAGGTGGAAGCTTCCGCGAAATTCCCGGCCCCGTTGACGCGCTTGACGAATTCGAGGAACAGGGCCTTTTCTCCGTCGACCCGGCGAATCATGACGCACAGGAGGCCGGTGGCGGAGCCGAGGACGACCAGGTTGAGGACGGCAAGTTCGAGCGGGACCTTTAGGAAGAGGACCTGCACGGGAAACATGCCCAGGACGAGGATGAGGAAGATGCGGCGGCCACGGGGCGAACCGAACAGGAACAGGAGAATGACCGCGACAAGACAGAAGAGGCAGAAGGCGCTGGTCGCGAGGACCAGGGATTCCGCTTCCACGGTGGCGAGGATTAGCCCGGAAAGGGGGGTGAAACCAAGGATCCAGTCCCAGGACAAGGGAACCAGCCCCTTTTAAATTTCTCAGATTGACTTATTATCATATCATGACAAGCGCTGCAACGAGCAGGGAAGGCGTCCTCGTTTTTCCAGGCCAGCTTTTTGACCCCCACCCGGCTTTCGCCCCAGGCCGCCCGGTTTTCTTCCTGGAGGAAGGTTTCAGCGACTCCGTGGCTGCTGCCTACAGGAAAGCCTGCGGGAATGCCTGGATTTCCAGGATGGAGGAACGGGGGGTATGCGTTGAGCGCATCCCCCGGGCGGGGGACCGCGAAAACCGTGCACTGCTGGCCGCACTCTCGAGCCATGGGGTGGAGATCCTTCATGCCGCAGATCCCGCCGAGCAGGAAGCAGAAACCCGGATAAGGGCCTTTTGCAGGGAAAACGGAATCGCCCTGGCTTTACACGACACACCGGCCTTCCTAATGCCCCCCACATGGCTGGACGATTTTTTCGAGAATAGGAAAACATTCCGGATGACCGAATTCTACCGGGCCGTCCGCAGGGAAAAGGGGCTGCTCCTCGATGCCGGGGGCAAACCTCTGGGCGGGAAATGGAGCTTCGACCCCGAAAATCGCCTTCGACTGCCGAAGGGGATGCCGATCCCGCAGGCCTGGGGATCCGGGAGCAGCGAAGAGGCGCTTCGCCTTCCCGTGACACGGGAAGAAGCCCTTGCCGCCCTGCACGACTTCCTGGAAAACCGAATCGACCGCTTCGGCGACTACGAGGATGCCATGTCGGAAAGCGAACCGGTGCTCTGGCATTCCGTCCTGAGCCCAGCGCTGAACGTCGGCCTCCTGACGCCGGGCGAGGTCCTCGCTGCCCTGGCTGAAAGGCATGCCGAAAGGCCCCTTCCCCTGAACTCCCTGGAAGGCTTCACCCGGCAGGTGGCAGGCTGGCGGGAGTTCATGCGGGCCGTCTACCGTCGTGCCGGGGCACGCCAGAAGGCGGCCAACGCCATGTCCCACTTTTTCCCCCTCCCAAAAGGTTTCCCGTCCGGGGAAACGGGCTTTCGCCCGGTGGACACCGTCGTGGCCCGGGTGAAGCGCCACGGTTATGCCCACCACATCGAGCGCCTGATGGTCCTGGGAAATTTCCTCCTGCTTTGCGAAACCGACCCGCGCGCCGTCACGGGCTGGTTCATGAACCGGTTTGCCGATGCCACGGACTGGGCCATGGTGCCGAACGTGTTCGGCATGAGCCAGTTCGCGGACGGGGGACTCATGACGACAAAACCGTACTGCAGCGGTTCGGCCTACCTCCTCAGGATGGGGAATTTCCAGCGGGGTCCCTGGTGCGCGGACTGGGACGCCCTTTTCTGGCGCTTCGTGAGTCGGCACCGGGATCTTTTTGCCCGAAACCCCCGCACCTCCGTCATGGCACACCAGCTCGACCGCATCTCTCCCGTCCGCCTGGACGAATTGATGTCCCGTGCGGAATCCCTCCTCAAAAAATTCCACGAATAGACGGAAAATTAACCCAAATAAAGACTTAAATGGACAACTTGTCTCCTCCGTTTAATTCGGAGGGAACGAGTGCTAAAATACAGTATGCAGATATGTCCCATGTTTCACATTCATCCTGCCGACCTGAAGGAGGAAGAAGATGAAATCCTTGGCCGTTTCGACGGCCGAAGCGCCGGAAAACCTGGCCTCCGACCTTGAAGAACTGTTTCGCTCGACGCCCCGCCATCCGCGTTTTCTCCTTCCGCTCCTGCAGGACATCCAGTCCCGCTACCGGTACCTGCCCCGGGCTTCCCTGAAGCTCGCCGCCGATTACCTCGGCATTCCCGAAAGCCGCGTCTATGCCGTAGCCACCTTCTACAAAGCCCTCAGCCTTACCCCGAGAGGGGAAAAAACCGTGAAAGTCTGCCTCGGGACGGCCTGCCACCTTCGAGGGGCCGGAAGCGTCCTGGACGCCCTTTCCCGGGCCCTCGGCATTCCCCCTGGAGGTACGACGGAGGACCTGCGCTTCACCCTGGAAACCGTGAACTGCCTCGGGGCCTGTGCCCTCGCCCCCGTCGTCACCGTGAACGAACGGGTCTACGGCCAGATGACCCCGGGCCGCGTGGCGGAGCTGCTGGAGAAGGAGAAGAACCATGAAGCTGAATAGCCCGCAGGCCCTGGAAGAATGGAAGGCCAGCCTGGCAGAAACCGGAAAGGCAGGCGTTTCCCTCCCGCGGGTTCGTGTCTGCGCCGGGACAGGTTGCCTGGCGAACGGCAGCGCGAAAGTGAAAGCCGCTTTCGAAGCCGAGGCCGCCGCAAGGGGAATGGCCCTCGGAATCGACTTCGCAGCCGAAAGCACGGGCTGCCACGGATTTTGCGAGCGGGGCCCCCTGGTCGTCATCGAGCCTGGCGAAATCCTGTACGAAAAGGTGAAACCGGAGGACGTCAGGGAGATCTTCGAAAAAACCCTCCTAGGGAAAGAGATCGTTTCCCGCCTGCAGTACAGGGACCCGAACACGAAGAAGGCCGCCCGGACCGCCGGGGAAATCCCCTTCTACGCCCGGCAGGAACGCCTCGTGCTGGAGCGATGCGGGGAAGTGAACCCCTTCGAGATCGCCGATGCCGTGAGGCACGGGGCCTACCTGGGACTGGCCAGGGCTCTTTCCCTCGAGCCCGCTGAAATCGTCTCCATCGTCAAGGAATCGGGGCTTCGAGGCCGCGGAGGCGGGGGCTTTCCCACGGGAGCGAAGTGGGAATCCGCCAGCAAGGCTTCAGGACGCCACCGGTTCGTCATCGCCAACGGCGACGAGGGGGACCCCGGGGCCTTCATGGATCGTTCCCTCATGGAAGGCGATCCCCACAGCGTCCTGGAAGGGATGATCATCGGGGCCTACGCGGTCGGGGCCCGCAAGGGGTTCCTCTATGTCCGCGCCGAGTACCCCCTGGCTGTCAAGGCTCTCCAGGAGGCCATCCGGCAGGCAAAGGAACGGGGCCTGCTGGGCAGGGACATCCTGGGAAGCGGCCTGGACTTCGACCTGGAGGTCTGCAGGGGCGGCGGCGCTTTCGTCTGCGGCGAGTCCTCGGCCCTCATGGCCTCGATCGAAGGCCGGGCCGGCGAGCCCCGGGTGAAGTACATCCGCTCCACGGAACGGGGCCTGTGGAACTGCCCCACGGTCCTCAACAACGTCGAAACCTGGGCCAACGTACCCCGCATCGTCCTGAACGGGCCCGCCTGGTTCCGGTCCATGGGAACGGAAAAGAGCCCGGGGACGAAGATCTTCTCCCTCGTGGGAAAGGTGAAGAACTCGGGCCTCGTGGAAATCCCCATGGGAACGACCCTGAGGACGATCATCGAGGATATCGGCGGCGGTGTCCTGAAAAACCGCGCCTTCAAGGCCGTCCAGACCGGCGGCCCCTCGGGGGGCTGCCTTCCGGCAAGCGCGCTCGACCTTCCCGTCGACTTCGACGCCCTCGTCGCCTCGGGCTCCATGATGGGCTCGGGGGGAATGATCGTCATGGACGAGCGAACCTGCATGGTGGACCTGGCCCGCTACTTCATCGACTTCCTGGCGGAAGAATCCTGCGGGAAGTGCACGCCCTGCAGGGAAGGGCTGAAAGCCCTGCAGCGGATCCTCCGCGACCTCTGCTCCGGCCGCGGGCGCCCCGGGGACGGGAAACGCCTGGAAGCCCTGGGGAAAGCCCTGGGGGACACCGCGCTATGCGGCCTGGGACAGACGGCCCCGAACCCGGTCCTGTCGGTCCTCCGGCACTTCCCGGAGGAAATTGCCGAACACGAAAGTGAACATTTCTGCAGGGCCGGGGCCTGCAAGGGGATGTACTGGCCCGAAATCGACCCCTCCAAGTGCGTCGGGTGCGGAGCCTGCAGGAAAGCCTGCGCCGCAGGCGCCATCCGGGGTGACATCCGCACGCCCCACGTAGTGGACCGTTCCCTCTGCGTCACCTGCGGGGCCTGCCTCGAGGCCTGCCCGTTCTCGGCCATCAGGCCCGTCCGAAGGGAGGCCCAGGCATGATCGACATCCTCATCGACGGCCAAACCGTTTCCGTCGAACCCGGGACGACCGTCCTCGAAGCCGCACGCCTGGCCGGAATCCGCATCCCGACCCTTTGCGACCACGAGGGATTGGCGCCGGAGGGGAACTGCCGCCTCTGCTCGGTGGAGGTGACGGAGCGGGGGCGCACGCGCGTCGCGATGTCCTGCATGTACCCCGTGAATCGTGAGGGAATCGAAGTCCGGACCGACACGGACCGCGTCAGGACCGCACGGCGGTTCGTGCTGCAGATGCTGGCCGACCGGAATCCCAATGCCCCGGTCCTGCAGGAACTGTGTGCCGAGTACGGGGTGACCCCGGCCCCTGCCGCCGAAATCGAGCCGGAACTCTGCATCCGTTGCGGCCGATGCGTCAGGGCCTGCGAGACGAACGGGACCAGCGCCCTGTCGTTTGCCGGCAGGGGATGGGGGCGGGAAGTGACCCCGCCCTTCCACGAGGCCTCGCCAGACTGTATCGGTTGCCTGTCCTGCGCCGACGTCTGCCCGACAGGCCGCATCACCTGGGAGGAGAAGAACGGAAAGCGCACCATCTGGGGAAAGACCTTCGATCTCGCGGAGTGCGAGAACTGCCATGAGTTCTATGCCACGGTCGAGCAGCTGCTGGTTGCCGGAGCCGACCCCGAGTCGGCCAGGCTTTGCCCGAGGTGCCGCAGGATCGCCCAGCAGGAAAGGCTGAGGCTGGGCAGCCGGAAAGACTGAAAAACCCAGACAGAGAGGACCCTTCGACCCGGCCGATCTCCAGGAGACCGTCCGGGCACCGGGTGGGGGGAGTGATCGCCCCGCCTGCCATGCTTGCGAAGAAGGGGGTTCCTTCCCGGGAAAACGGGAGGGGATCCCCTTCGTGCTTTTTCAAGACGGAGCCCGTACTCGGGCAAGGGAGGGATCGGACGGTCGGTAATCTGAGCCTGCCAGGATCTCGGCCAGGAAAAAATCGAAAAGGGGGGAGCGCTCATCATGGAAAAGGTGTTGCTCATCTCACCCGAGAAATGCATCGGGTGCGGGAGCTGCGAAATGGCATGCTCCATCGAGAAAGAGGGGGAATTCCGCCCGGCGGTGTCGCGGATTTCGGTTCACCGCTTCGAGGGCGGCCAGAATGTGCCCATGGCCTGCCTGCAGTGCGAAGACGCCGCGTGCATGGCCGCCTGCAAGACGGGGGCCCTGAGCCGCAACGAGAAGGGCGTCGTGGTCGTCGACAAGGCAAAATGCATCGGCTGCCGCATGTGCGTCATGGCCTGCCCGTTCGGCAACATCAGCTACAGCCGGGTCACGAAGACCGCGTTCAAGTGCGACCAGTGCGGCGGTGACCCCGAGTGCGTCAAGTGGTGCCCGACCCAGGCCCTGGAGTTCCTGCCCGCGGACACCGTCAACCTGCAGCGCAAGCGCGCGTTCTCGGCCACGATGGCCAAGGCGCTCGAGGAGGTGAAGGGCTGATGTACGGCTGGACAGGCAAAGTCCTGAGGGTGAACCTGACCGACGGGACGACCAGGAAGGAACCCCTTCGGGTGAAGGACGCCGAAGCTTTCATCGGAGCCCGCGGACTGGGAAGCAAGTACTGGATCGACGACGTGAAGGACCTTTCGGTCGACCCCCTCTCCCCCGGGAACAACCTGCTGTTCGTCACCGGCCCCCTGACGGGGACCATGGCCACTTCAGGGGGCCGCTACGAGGTCGTCTGCAAGGCCCCGCTGACGGGAACCCTGGCGGCCTCCAACTCCGGCGGCTACTTCGGCCCTGAACTGAAGTACGCCGGCTACGATCTCATCGTATTCGAGGGAAAGGCCCCGAAACCGGTCTATCTCTACGTTTACAACGACACGGTGGAGATCCGGGACGCATCCGCCCTGTGGGGAAAGAACACCCATGAAACGACCGACGCCATCCTGGCGGCGACCGACCCGGACGCCAAGGTGTCCTGCATCGGCCCGGCCGGCGAGAAGGGCGTGCTGTTTGCCGCCGTCATCAACGACAAGCACCGGGCTGCCGGGCGCTCGGGCGTCGGCGCGGTCATGGGATCCAAGAACCTGAAGGCCGTGGCGGTCCGGGGGACGAAGGGCGTCAAGGTCGCCGACACCGCCGCCTTCCTCAAGGCCGTCGGCGAGGCCCGGGAAAAGCTGGCGGCCAACCCTGTCACCTCGGGCGGCCTGCCCGCTTTCGGCACGAACGTCCTGGTGAACATCCTGAACCAGGCGGGCGGCCTGCCGACCCGGAATTTCCAGACCGGGCACTTCGAGGAAGCCGACGCCATCTCCGGGGAAACCCTGAGCGCCACCCTCCTGGTGACGAAGAAGGGATGCGCAGGCTGCACCTCCGCCTGCGGACGCGTTTCGCGGACCACCGGGAAGTTCGCCGGTTCCGGTGAAGGCCCCGAGTACGAGACGGCCTGGTCCTTCGGGGCCGACTGCGGCATCTCGGACCTTTCCGCGGCCACCAAGGCGAACTTCCTCTGCAACGAGCTGGGGATCGACACCATTACCATGGGCAGCACGATCGCCTGCGCCATGGAGATGTTCGAGAAGGGAATCCTCACCGAGTCCGAAACGGGCATGGACCTGTCCTTCGGGAACGCCGACTCGATGGTCGAAATGGTGAAGAAAACCGGTCTGCGCGAGGGTTTCGGCGACAAGCTGGCCATGGGCTCCTGGCGCCTGGCCACGGAGCTGGGGCATCCCGAGCTTTCCATGACCGCCAAGAAGCAGGAGATGCCCGCCTACGACCCGCGGGCCCTGCAGGGCATGGGCCTGGAGTACGCCACTTCCAACCGGGGCGGCTGCCACGTCCGGGGTTACCTGACCTCCCCCGAGATCCTGGGCCTGCCGCAGAAGCTCGACCCGGACAGCATCGTTGAAAAACCCGGCTGGCTGAAAGCTTTCCAGGACCTCACGGGAAGCTTCGATTCCAGCGGGGTGTGCCTCTTCACCACCTTTGCCATCGGTGCAGACGAACTGGCCGCCCAGATGACCACGGCCACGGGAGTCCCCTATACCGCCGACAGCATCATGAAGGCCGGGGACCGGATCTGGAACCTGGAGCGCCTCTTCAACCTGGCCGTCGGTTTCACGAAAGCGGACGATACCATTCCCCCGCGCCTGCTGAACGAGCCTATTCCCACGGGGCCTGCGAAGGGCAAGGTCAGCCGCGTTCCCGAGATGCTTCCGGGATACTACGAGGCCCGAGGCTGGGATGAATCCGGGATTCCCACGGACGCCAAGCTGGAAGAACTGGGACTGGCTCGACTCTAGCCCATGATCCGGATCCTGTTTTTCGCCACGATCCGAGACCTGACCCGCGAGAAGGAAACGTCCGCACCCCCTTGCCCGAACGTGCGCGACCTTTTCCTCGGGCTTTCTGCAATTTACGGAGAGGCTTTCCGCAGGGAAGCCCTTGAAGACGGGGACGTGTCCGGCAGGGTCATCGTCATGGTGAACGGCCGGGCCATCGCCCACACGGGAGGGGGAAAAACCCCCCTATCGGACGGGGATACGGTTGCGGTCTTTCCCATCATCGGTGGAGGGTAGGACAGGGAAAAGGCAAGTTTTTGGGAGGCCCGTGCACGGGCCTCCCTTTTTCGTGCTATCGTATCAGGTGGATGACGAATCTCTCTAAAGGAGTGAGTGCCATGGCGAACCTGGAAACGAAGTGGATGGGGCTGACGCTGAAGACCCCTCTCGTGGCGGGATCATCCCCTTTCACCGGCAGCCTGGACAACCTGAAAAAGCTGGAAAAAGCCGGGGCAGGAGCGGTGGTCCTTCCATCCCTTTTCGAGGAGCAGATCCTCGCGGCGGGCCGCGACCTGGACAAGGGACTCGATCTCGGGACGGAATCCTACGCGGAATCCCTTTCTTTCTACCCCGACATGGACAGCTACAACCTGGGTGCGGAACGGTCCCTCGACCGGATCCGGGAGGCGAAGGACAAGCTCTCGATCCCGGTCGTCGCGAGCCTGAACGGGGTTCACCCGGGAAGCTGGTGCGAGTTCGGCCGAGCTATGCAGGACGCGGGAGCAGACGCCCTGGAACTGAACGTCTACACCGTGAACACGGATCCTTCGGTGACGGCGTCACAGGCCGAGAAGGATCTGGCCGACCTCGTGGCCCACACGGTCTCCTGCGTCTCGATCCCGGTGTCGGTCAAGCTGGCCCCGTTTTACACCTCGCTGCCCAATCTCGCCCTGAAGCTTGGAAAAGCCGGCGCCAAGGGGCTCGTGCTCTTCAACCGTTTCTTCAACCCCGACCTGGACCTGGACAAGAAGGCCGCCGTCCCGAGGCTCGCCAGGACGTCGCCCGACGAACTCTGGCTCCGCCTGCGCTGGGCGGCGATCCTCCACGGCCGCGTCAACCTGGACATCGCCCTTTCAGGCGGCGTTGCCAAGGCCGAGGACGCGGTGAAAGCCATCCTGGCGGGCGCTTCCGCCGTCCAGGTGACCTCGGTGCTTTACGAAAAGGGCCCCGGGGTCATCGAAAAACTCGTCTCCGGCCTCGACCGCTGGCTCGAAAAGAACGGCTACGAAGAAGCGGAGAAGGCAAAAGGATCGATGAGCCATCAATCCGTGGAAGACCCGGGGGCTTTCGAGCGGGCAAACTACCTGCACGTCCTGCGGGCTTTCGAGGAAGGACCCCGTTGACCGGCAGGGCGACCCTGAACCCGAAGCGCCTCCGGGCTTTGAATCGTGCCGCCCGGGGCCCCGGCCCCGTGATCTACTGGATGAGCCGCGACCAGCGGGCCGAGGACAACTGGGCGCTGCTGTTCGCCCAGGAGATGGCCCTCGACGCCAGGGTTCCCCTGTGTGTCCTTTTTGTCCTGGACCCCGCCTTCCCCGGGGGAACGAGGAGGAGTTTCGGCTTCCTCCTGCGCGGGCTGGAGGAAACCGCACGGACCCTGCGGGAAAAGGGAATCCCGTTCTTCCTCCTGGAGGGTTCTCCTTCCGAGGTCGTGAACGCCTTTGCCGCGAAGATCCGCGCCGGGGCCGTCGTGACGGACTTCGACCCCCTCCGGTTCAAGCGGGCCTGGAAGTCCCGCGTGGCGGAATCCTTACCCTGCCCTCTTTTCGAGGTTGACGCCCACAACATCGTGCCCTGCTGGGCCGCCTCTGAAAAGGCCGAGTACGGGGCCTACACGCTGAGGCCGAAGATGAACCGCCTGCTGCCCGTTTTCCTGACCGACTTCACCCCGGTCGAGAGACACCCGTTTCCCTGGGATGGGGAAACGCCCGCCGTCGATTTCGAAGGAGCATTGTTGCGGGTCTCCCCCCCAGGCAGCGTCCCCGAAGTGAAGGACGCCATACCGGGAACCGCCGCGGGAATGTCCCTGCTCCGTGAGTTCCTGGAAAAACGCCTGGAAGCCTACGCGACCGACCGGAACGACCCGAACAGGAACGGGGCGTCGGGCCTTTCCCCCTATTTTCACTTCGGGCAGGTTTCCCCGCAAAGGGCGGCCTGGGAGGCTTCCCATGCGGCCGTTCCGGAAGAAAGCCGAAAGGCCTTCGTAGAGGAACTGGTCGTCCGCCGGGAACTTTCCGACAACTTCTGCCTTTACAATCCTGCCTACGACCGGGTCGACGGTTTCCCCGCCTGGGCCCGCCAAACGCTCGAAAAACACACGGGCGATCCCCGCGAAGCCCTGTACACGGCAAGCCAGCTGGAAAACGCCCAAACAGGCGATCCCCTCTGGAACGCGGCCCAGGTCCAAATGGCGACGACCGGGCGCATGCACGGGTACCTCCGCATGTACTGGGGGAAAAAAATCCTGGCCTGGAGCCCCTCGGCCGAAGAGGCGCTCGCCGCGGCAATCGCCCTGAACGACCGGTACGAGCTGGACGGGCGCGACCCCAACGGCTACACGGGTGCGGCCTGGTGCATCGGGGGGGTCCACGACCGGCCATGGCCCGAGCGTCCCGTCTTCGGCAAGATCCGGACCATGACAGCCTCGGGGTGCCGGCGAAAGTTCGACACGGAGGCATTCATCAGGCGCTTTTCCCCTTCCTGACTTATTCCCTTCCGTTTGTGAAAAGCACTCCCCGCTTCCACTCTTACAGGGTGGAGGTGAGGGGCATGACCCGATTCGAATCCTGTCTCACGTTTGTCTTGAAAGCGGAGGGGGGCCTTTCGGACGATCCCGCTGACCGCGGGGGGCGAACGAACCTGGGCGTCACGGAAGGAACCCTGGCCCGGGCCCGGCGTGACGGAGTTGCCGACGCGGAGAACGTCGATTCCCTGACGAGGGAAGTGGCCGCGGCCATCTACCGGGCCTATTACTGGAAAACCTGCCGGTGCGAGGAACTTCCCGCCCCGATCGACCTGGCGGTTTTCGACGCTTCGGTCCACATGGGGCCTTCCGCCGCTTCGCGGCAGGTCCAGAGAGCCTTGAACCTGCTGGGGGCGGAACCGCCCCTGGCCGAGGACGGGCTCATCGGGCCCATGACGCTGGAGGCGGCACGACGCCTCCCGGAAAAATGGAGGCTCCGGGCCGCACGCGTAGCCCTTGCCGTTCGCTCTGCGGCCCTATTGGACATCGCGGCGAGATCGGTGTCCCAAAGACGGTTCCTGGCCGGATGGCTGAACCGCCTTGACCGGGTCCTGGAGAAAGGCCGCCGCGAAGCCCTCTCCTGAATCCCGGCACGCGCGCGAAAGGGGGAGGGCCAGGGGTCTCCCCCTTTCGCGCTTTTCCGATGCGGCCTAGCCCTTTTTCCTGAGCTTGACGACCGCAAAGACGACCAGGATGACGGCTACCACCACAAGCCAGATCATCGTCGCTGAATTCAAGGACTCCACCTCCTCATTCTTTATGCCCTGCTCCAGCAATGTATTTTTTATTACTTTTTATACTATATACTGCAAGTCGCTATGTCAAACCGGGGGGACTTGGCGACCGCGGCATGGTGGGTGGATAATGAGCGGCATTGACGGGGTCGCAACGGAAAGCGGGGAGGGCAAGGAGATGGAAATCCTGTTTTTTCAGCGTTGCCAGAAGGCGGAAGGGCTGTCACCCTCGCAGAGGACCGTCTGCGATTACATCCTGAGGAACACGCAGAAAGTCGCTTTCATGACCGTGGAGCAATTGGCCGCGGCCGTGGGTACGAGCACGGCGACGATCATCCGGACCGTGGACCAGCTGGGCTACCCCAGCTACAAGTCCCTGCGGGAGGAAATCACGCACCTCCTCATCGACACGAAGCCCCCGACTCGCTCGGAGCTGGAGGCATCCTGGGCCGACTCACGCGGGAACGTCCTCGTGCAGGTCGCCAGGAAAAACGCCCAAAGCATCGAGGCCATGCTGACCCCCTACCTGTTGGAACAATTCCAGATGGCCGTCTCCATCCTCACGGAGGCCAAGCGCATCGCCATCATGGGCCTACGGTCCAACCGGGGCCTTGCGACCTATTTCTACACGCTCCTCCGGGAATTCCACCCGGCTGTGACAATGGTAGGAGGATTCGGTTCCGACGAAATGTACGAAGACCTGCTTGACATAGGCAGGCCCGACGCCTTCTTCTGCATCTCCTATGCCTCGGCCTTCTATGCCACGCGGGTGATCGAAGCCGCCCGGTTCCTCAAGGGACAGGACGTCCCCCAGGTCCTCCTGACCGACAGCCTGGAGAATCCTCTCGTTCCGCTCTCGAAAGCCGTCCTCCACGTTCCCTGCCCGACGGAGCATTTCTCCCTGGCCCCGGCCATGTCTGTCCTGGATTCCCTCCTTGCGGAAATCGGCCGAAAGACCCCGGGGAGATCCAAGACCAAGCTTCGCAAGCTCTGGAGAGCCGTGACGGAATCGGAAATCGCGATCCGGTCCAACGGCTCGCCGAAAACGGAAGGAAGCCCCCTTCCCTGACAGGCCCCAAATGAAAAGGGCGGGAAACCCGCATGGGCTTCCCGCCTGATTTGTCTTACCGACCCGCCGCCGAGACCTATGGCTGGGCCGCCCTCCAGACGTTCCGGTAGATCCTGTCCGGGTCGTAGCGCCCGGACGGGCCTTTTTCCTCCGCCCCGTAGCCCAGGGCCACCAGGGCAAAGGGAACGAGATGCTCGGGAAGTTCCAGGAGGCGCCTGAATCCCTGCATGATGGGTTCCTTGGGGTAGACTCCCATCCAGACTGAACCCAGCCCCCTCGAGCAGGCCGCCAGGAGGATGTTTTGCACGGCCGCCGCACAGTCCTGGGGCCAGAAATCCGGGCTTTTCAGGTCCCGGTTGTCCCCGCAGACCAGGATCGCCATAGGAGCCTCGTAGAGCATCCTGGAATAGGGGTGGAAGCCCGGGATCGAATCCAGCAACTGCCGGTTGTCTATGACGACGAAGGCCCAGGGCTGCTGGTTGTGGGCCGAGGGTGCCGCCATGGCAGCCCTCAGGCAGTATTCCACGAGAGGTTCTTCCACCGGGCGGTTCTGGTAGCGGCGGATGCTCCGCCGGGACAATATCGGGTCCATGACCATCCTCCCTCCTCCATTCGCTGGCGTTGTGCTTCCTATTTTACCCTGATGCCGCGGCCGCGCGCAGGAGACGGAGGTTCTCCTCCAGCAGTTTCCCCGGAAGGAGGTCCCCCAGGGCGGACTCCACGTGCTGCAGACCGATGCCGGGAATCTCGCCTGCCCCAACGAGTCGTCCCAAAATCACCATGTTCTCCATCCGGGAATCTTCCAGGCCGGGCGTCTCGACCCTCAGGGGCCGGAAGGACCGGTCCACGCAGAAGCGCCCGAGGGCCTCCCCGTCAACGGCGGATTCCTTGCCCAGCCTGACGGCCAGGGGTTGCAGCGAGGTTTCCACCCACGCCAGGAGCCCGCCCTTGCGCAAGTAATCCCGGCCTGCCCGCAGGGCCTCGTGAATTTCAAGCCCGATGACGCAATCGGCCGAATTCGCCCTCACCAGGGGAGAACGGGCCACGTTACCGAGCCTCAGGTGGGACAGGACCGTCCCTCCCCTCTGGGCGAGCCCGTGCGTGTCGACTGCCAGCACACGGATCCCTGCGGCAGCGGCCGCCCTTGCCAGGGTCTCGCTCAAAAGGCCGATCCCCTGGCCGCCGACGCCGATGAGAACCATATCGAACTGGCCGGTCATGGCTTCTTCCCTCCCGCTTCAGTTTCGGGTTCAATGGCCTTCACCGGGCAGACCTGGATACAGGAACCGTCCCCGATGCAAAGTTCCGGGCTCACCGTGACGGTGCCGTCCTTCGCCTTCTGGAATGTTGGGCAGGCGAAGCTTTCCACGCATTCGTGGATTTTCTCGCAGGTTTCCTGGAGGATCCTGACGCGCCGGGGGACGAACCCCGGCTTCCGGCGTGCTTCCCGGGTCATTTTAAGCATGCACGGATGCCGGGCGATGATGACCTTGAACCCTTCTTCCGTGATGGCTTCCCGTACCATCCCCGTCAATTTCGCCTGGCTGTAGGTGTCGACCTCCCGTATATTTTCCACCCCGAGCCCTTCGAGGACCCTTTTCACCGGGATCGCCTCGGCGGGACCGAGCGTGTTTTGCCCCGTGCCGGGATGGTCCTGGTGCCCGGTCATGGCTGTGGTGCCGTTCTCCATGATGACGAGCGTGAGGTTGTGCCGGTTGAAAAGGGCGTTGACGATGCCCGGCAGGCCCGCATGGAAGAAGGTGGAGTCGCCGAGGAACGCCACCACGGGCCGAGTCGTGTTGAACAGTGCCAGGCCCGACCCCGTGCCCGTGGAATGCCCCATGCTCAGGAGGACCTGCCCCATGGAATAGGGCGGCAGGAACCCCAAGGTATGGCAACCGATATCGGCCACCGTTATCGCGTCCTTCGGCAGGGCTTTCGCGATGGCGTAAAAGGCGGAGCGGTGCCCGCAGCCCGGGCACATCTGGGGAGGGCGGGGCGACAGGGCGGGGGCAGGGGCGACCGGTTCACTCTCGGGACTCGCCCTGAAAAGATCCGGCCAGGCGGCACGAAGAATTCCCTCCACCTTGTCCGGCGTGTATTCCCCCAGCCAGTCTTCGACACCGGCCTTGCCCGCCACGCGGACCGAAAGCCCCGCATCGTAGGCGAGGACTTTGACCGAGCGCTCGATCTCGTCGTCCAGTTCCTCCAAAACCCTGACCTCTTCATGGCTTTCCAGGAAAGCCCGGACGGTTTTTGCCGGTAGGGGATGGACGACCCCCAGCTTCAGCACGTCGGGCTTTCCCGCTACCCCCTCCAACACGTCGAGTACCGATAGGGCAGGAAGGCCTGCCGTTATGATCCCCCGCTTTCGGTTGCCGTGGTCGAAAACGGGATTCAGGCCCGGACTGTCACTCCACTCCCCGAACGCGGCAAGCTTTTCCAGGGCTTTTCGCTTCAGTGGGAAAACCGTCGAAGTGATGGGAATGTACGGCCCGAGGAGGGGATCGAAGCGAGGGGTGTTGTCCACTGCCCGGCGCTCCAGGCGGCCAAACCCCACAAGGCCTTTTGCATGGCAGACGTGCGTGGTGAGGCGCAGGATCACCGCCATCCGCCGGGCCCTTGCCTGGCGCGCGGCCTCCAGGAACAAGAGGTAAGCCTCGCCCGGGTCTGCGGGTTCCAGGACGGGAAGGGCCGCCATGCGGGCGAAGTGGCGGTTGTCCTGCTCGTTCTGGGACGAGTTGGCTCCGGGGTCGTCCCCGAGAACGACGACCATGCCTCCCGCCAGCTCCATGAGGCTGAGCTGGACGAGGCTGTCTGCCGCCACGTTTAGCCCGACGCTCTTGAAGAAAACGCATGACAGCCGGCCGTTGAGGCTCGCCCCGCAGGCCACTTCGGTGGCCACCTTCTCGTTTACGGAAAACTCGAAGTAGAAGGGACGGCTTTCAACCGGGATGGACAGGATCGCGGTCGCAATCTCGGGGGTCGGGGACCCCGGGTAGGAGGTCGCGACCCCGACCCCGGCTTCCGCCATTCCCCGGACAACGGCCGTGTTGCCGAGGACAAGCTCGGTGAACGGCTCTTCCTGCAAAAGGACTTCTCCCAGCTTTTTCATCGGATTCCTCCTTTCCCTTAAACTTTGCTATTATATCATTGCCAGTTGGACGTTTTAACTTGTCATACCGTCATAGGGTGTAAAATGAAAAGAAGGTTTTGACTGCCTGGGGGGACGGATACCCGTGAAACGCGCCGGACTGTTTTTCATTGCGATTTTTCTCGTCGCCGCGGCCCTGGCTTCGCCGGGACACGGCGAAACCGGGAAGCCTGCGGACAGGGCCCCCGGGCTCCTGGACGACCTGTCCCTGGAAGATAAGGCGGGGCAGGTGCTGATGGGCTTTTTCAGGGGGGAGGAAGTAACCGCCTCCCTCAGGTCGACGCTGGGGCGAGTCCGCCCCGGGGGAGTCATCCTCTACTCCTCCACCGGCAACATCGTCAGCCTGGAGCAGGTCGCAGACCTGGTCAGCTCGCTGCAAAAGGCGGCCTGGTCCGCCGCAGCGCTCCCTCTTTTCGTGGCCGTGGACCAGGAGGGGGGGCGGGTCAACCGGCTGACGAGAGGGGTCACCGTCTTCCCTGGCAACATGGCCCTGGGAGCGGCAGGAGATCCCGGCCTGGCGGCGAAATCCGCCCGCATCACGGCCCGGGAACTGAGGACGCTCGGCATCACGGTCAATTTTGCCCCCGTCGTGGACGTCCAGAGCAACCCCGCCAACCCCGTGATCGGGACCCGGTCCTTCGGATCCGACCCGGCACTCGTAAGCCGGCTGGCAACCGCCATGGTCGCCCCGATGTCCGAGGAAGGGGTCCTCTGCACCGCAAAGCATTTTCCGGGGCACGGGGACACCTCCGTGGATTCCCACGCGGGACTCCCGACGGACAGCCACGCAAGGCCTGTCCTGGACAAGGTCAACCTCGCTCCCTTTTCGGCCATGGTCAAGGCAGGCGCTCCCGCGGTCATGACCGCCCACGTCGTCATGCCGGAACTGGACAGGGGCAACCCCCTGCCCGCCACCCTGCTGCCGAAGGCCTACTCGATCCTTCGGCAGGAGATGGACTTCAAGGGCCTGGCCGTGACGGATTCCCTGGGGATGAAGGCCCTGGACCGCTACTGGTCCATCGAGGAAACCGCGATCCGGGCCCTGCAGGCCGGGGCAGACCTCCTGGTTTTCGGTGCAGACCCCGGGCATGAACCGGCAGAAATCGAAAGCGTGCATCGAGCCCTTGTTTCCGCTGTCCGCACAGACCGCATCACGCAGACGCGCCTTGACGAGGCCGTCGTGCGCGTCCTGCGAGCCAAGGAGGCCCTGGGCATCCTGGACGACCCCAAACCGAAGCCGGAGAGGCTGGGAGAGCTCGGCTCGCCGGGAAGCCAAGCGGTTTCGGACGCTATCGCCCGAAAGGCCCTGACCCTGGCCTGGAACCGTTTTTCCCCGTTTCCCAAGGCTGACGGGGAAAAACCTGGAACGCTCCTGTGGCCGCTTGAAAAGGCGGACCAGGCCTCCATGCTCCTCAAATCCTGCTCCTCCCTGAAGCCCCTGTTCGTCCCCCTGTCGGTCCCACCCGAGGACATCTCAGGAATCGTCGAGGGACTTGACCGGAAGGAGCCCGTCTACGCCTGGGCCGGTGACCTGGGACGCTACCCCGCCTGGCGCGACCTCGCCAGGCTCCTGGGTGAAAGGGCCATCCTGCTGGGCACCGGTTCCCCCTATGGCCTCTCACTCTGTCCCGGGGCGGGGGCCGCGATCGTCACCTACTCCGAGGTCCCCGCATCCCTGGAAGCCCTCGGGAGTTTTTTGTGCTCCCCCTGGGCACCCTCCGGGCGCCTGCCCGTGGAAATCCCCGGGCTTTACCCCCGGGGCTGGGGGCTGGCCTCCACGGACCCGGGATTCTGAGCGAACACCGCCAGCCAGAGCGTCGGCCGACCCGGTGCCGTCCAGGCGACCCGGTGCCTCTGCCGGGCAGGAAGGAAAACCCAGTCCCCCGGTACCAGGCGCTCACGGGTTCCCCCTTCCCATTCCAGTACAGCCTCACCCTCAAGGAGGGCCACCCACTCGTCCTCTTCCTGCTCGTACCAGAACCCGGGCGGTGAAGCCTGCCCGAACGAGGCAATCCGCTCGATCCTGACCTGCGGCAGGACCAAAAGCGGCTTCGAGCTCTCGACAGCCCTTCCCGCATCCCTTTCTTCAAAAAGGTTCCCGCCTTTTTCCACACTTTCTCCCCCCTGGTTCGATCCACGGTTTGTCTGGCCATCGCATTGCCGTTATCATAGGACGAATTCCAGGCGGGGCAAGATCGATCCCGCCCCAAGGATGGTCATGCAATGCTGGAAAACCGGAACACAGGCCCCGTTTTCGAGGCCGGCGGCCAGGCGCAGGGCCTCTTCAGGGCCCTGCGTTCCCGAAACTACAGGCTTTTTTTCGCAGGACAGGCCTTCTCCCTGATCGGGACCTGGATGCAGCGCGTCGCCATGGGCTGGCTCGTCTACCGGCTAACGTGGTCTCCCCTGGCCCTGGGCATCGTCGATTTCGTCAGCCAGATCGCCACTCTCCTCCTGGGCTTTTTCGCAGGGGCTCTCATCGACCGCGTCGACCTTCGGCGGCTCCTGGTCTGGACCCAGGGACTGGCCATGGGGCAGGCCCTCGTTCTCTCCGCCCTGACCCTCATGGGAAAGGCCTCTTTCGGCTCCGTCCTGGCCTGCGGGGCCATCCTCGGGATGATCAACGCCTTCGACATGCCTGCCCGGCACTCCTTCGTCATCAGGATGGTCGAAAAGAAGGAGGACCTGGGCAACGCCATCGCCCTCAACTCTTCCCTGTTCAACCTGGCCCGCCTCATCGGGCCTTCCCTGGCGGGCATCGTGATCGCCGCCGTGGGGGAAGGGCTTTGCTTTCTCCTGAACGGCCTGAGCTACTTCAGCATCATCGTCGCCCTGAAAGCCATGCGGCTGCCCCCGGCCAGCGAGAATCGCCGCCACGCGCCGGCGCTTGCCGGGATCCGCGAAGGCCTCTCCTACGCCTGGGGAAACCGGCCCATCCGCCACATCCTCACCCTCCTGTGCTGCCTCAGCCTGATGGGCCTTCCCTACGTGGTCATGCTCCCGGTATTCGCCCGGGAAATCCTCCATGGAGGCCCGAAAACCCTGGGATTCCTGATGGGGGCGACAGGAATCGGGGCACTGGCGGGATCGATGCTCCTGGCCTCCCGCAGGGGGACAAGGGGGCTTGAAAAGGGCATCCCCGCCGCGTCAGGGCTGTTTTCCATCGCCGTGGCGGGGTTCGCGTTCTCCCCCGTGCCTGCAGCCTCCTACCTGCTGGTGGGTCTCGCAGGCTTCGGGATGATCTCGACGCTGGCCACCTGCAACACGATGCTCCAGACCCTGGTGGACGACCCTTACCGGGGAAGGGTCATGAGCCTTTACACCATGGCCCTGGTGGGGATCGCCCCGTTCGGGAGCCTTTTTTCCGGGTGGCTGACGGGCCTGATCGGCGTGCGCCTTGCCCTTGCAATTGGCGGAGCCTGCTGCATGGCGGCCTCCGCGTGGTTCTGGAAACGCCTGCACGCCTTCAGGGATCACTTCCCCGCCGAAGGCGAAAGCACCATTTGAATCCGAGGTGATCAAACTGAAGATCGCAGTGTTCATCAAGCAGGTCCCGGACACGGACGAAGTCCGGATGGACGAGAAAACGGGCACGCTGATCCGGGAAGGGGTGGGAACCGTCATCAACCCGCTGGACCAGAACGCCCTGGAGCTGGCTCTCTCGCTGCGCGCCGAGAAAGGCGCAAGCGTGACGGTCCTCTCGATGGGTCCCGCCCAGGCGGAAATCGCCCTGCGGGAGGCACTGGCCCTTGGCGCGGACGATGCGTTCCTCCTCTGCGACAGGGCTTTCGCCGGGAGCGACACCTGGGCCACGGCCCGGACGCTTTCGGCGGCAGCCGGGGTAACCGGTCCGTACGACCTGGTCCTCGCAGGGGCAAAGGCGACCGACGGCGAGACGGGGCAGGTGGGCCCCGAAGCCGCAGCCATGATGGGACTCCCCTTCCTGTCCAACGTCTGCGGCCTTGAAGCCGGCGAGGACGGCCTGGTCGCCAGGCGCTCGGTCGAAGAAGGGACGGAACGGGCCCGGCTGCCTTTCCCCTGCCTTTTGACCGTCGTCCACGAGATCAACGAACCCTCCATGCCCACCCTTGCCGGGAAGATGAGGGCTCGCCGGGCAAGCGTTCCTGTCCTGGCAGCCGCGGACCTGGGACTCGATCCCGCCGAATGCGGGCTTTCCGGCTCCCCGACGCGCGTCGTGCGCATCGCTTTCCCCAAGGTGACCCGGAGCGGCGAGCGCTACGCAGGGAGCGAGCTGGACCGGGGGATCGACCGGGTGGTGGAACGGCTGGATGCCATGGGACTGCTGGGACCCCGGGCGGAGAGGGAAACCCCGCGGGCGAAAGCCCCGGCCGGGTCCTTCCCCCTTGCTCCGGCGGAGGAACTGGCCTGGACGGAAGAAGCCCCGGGGAAGGCGCCAAGCGGCGTCCTGGTCGCGGGGGAATGCCGCGGGGGAGCCATCCACCCCTCGACCCTGGAACTGGCCGGGAAGGCCCGCGAACTGGCCGACGCCAGGGGAGGCGCCGTCACGGTCGTCCTTCCCTGCGACACCCTTGGGGAGGACCCTGCCCGCTGCATCCGGCACGGGGCCGACCGCGTGATCCTGGCGCGCCACCCGGGCCTGCGGCTTTTCAACCCTGACGTCGAAAGCCGCCTCCTGGCCAACCTCATCCGGAGGTTTTGCCCGGAGATCGTCCTGGCCGCGGCCACGACCTCCGGAAGGACCGTCCTTCCCGCCGTCGCCGCCCTCGTGGACACGGGCCTGACCGCCGACTGCACGGGCCTTTCCATCGATCCCGAAAACGGCGACCTGCTCCAGACCCGTCCCGCCATAGGGGGAAATGTCCTGGCGACGATCCGCACGCCTTACCGCAGGCCCCAGATGGCCACTGTCCGGCCCAGGACCTTCCGCCTGCTCCAGGAAGACCCGTCGCGCCAGGGCGCGGTCCTGCACCTCATGCCCCCCGACTCTTTCATGGCCTCACCCGTGGAACCTTTGGGTGCGGAAACGGCAGAGGCGGAAATCGCGCCGATCCAGGATGCCGAGGTCGTCGTCTCGGGCGGCAAGGGCCTGAAGCGCCCCGACGCCTTCCGCCTCGTTGAGGAACTGGCCGGCGTCCTGGACGGGGCCGTGGGGGCCAGCCGTCCCACCGTGGAGGCCAAGTGGATCGGCTACCCCCACCAGGTGGGCCTGAGCGGGCGTGTCGTCACCCCCCGGGTCTACATCGCCGTCGGTATTTCGGGGGCCATCCAGCACCTTGCAGGCATGCAGACGTCCGAGTTCGTCGTGGCGATCAACCGCGACCCCGAGGCTGGCATCTTCAGGGTCGCCGACATCGGGCTGGTCGGCGACCTCTTCGACATTGTGCCGCGCCTGGCAGGCGCGCTTTCGGCCCGGAAGGAGGCCCGCCCATGAACGAACCGACCGGTTTCGGAATCGTCACTCCCACTGTCGTGGAGGAACTGGCCGCCATACTTGGAAGCGGAGGGGTTTCCGTGGACGGCGAAAAAATCGCCGCCTATTCCCACGACGAGGTGGCCGAGCGCTTCTGGAACCACCTCTACCGGGCGGAAGTCCTGGTTTTCCCGGAGTCGACGGAACAGGTCGCGGCCGTGGCTCGCCTTGCGAACGAGCGGCGCATTCCCCTCACGCCCCGCGGGGCCGGGACAGGGCTCTCGGGAGGGGCCGTGCCGGCCTTCGGCGGCATCCTGCTTTCCTTCGAGCGCATGAACCGCATCCTGGAGGTGGATACCGACAATCTCTGCATGACCGTGGAGCCGGGAGTCATCACGGCCGAGATCACCCGGGCGGCAAAAAAGGCCGGCCTCCTCTACGCGGGGGATCCCTGCAGCGGGGACGCCTCCTTCATCGGGGGCAACGTGGCGGAAAACGCCGGGGGGAACAAGGTCATCAAGTACGGCCCCACGGGAAGCTCGGTCCTGGCCATGGAGGTCGTCCTGGCGGACGGCTCCGTGACCTGGTTCGGCGGAAAGCGCCGGAAGGACGTGACGGGCTACGACTTCGTCCACCTGATGGTGGGATCCGAAGGGACCCTGGGCCTCATCACGAAGATCGTGCTCAAGCTGATGCCGCTGGCGGCGTTCACGGTGGACCTCCTGGTACCGTTCCCGACGGTGGAAGCCGCGATTCGCTTCGTTCCCCGCATCGCCCTGGAAGGGAAGGTCACACCGGCCTCCATCGAACTGGTGGACCACCACTCCCTCTCCCAGGCGGAGAAGTTCCTGAACACCCGTCTTCCGTTCGACCAGGCGGCGGCCCACCTGATCGTCCAGCTGGAAGGCAACGACAGGGAAGTCGTAGCCGACGAGACGGAACGGGTCGGGAAACTGGCCCTCGAGAAGGGTGCCCTGGAAGTTTTCGTTGCGGACAACCGGTCGAGCCGGGACAAGCTCTGGAAGGCCCGCAAGTCCGTAGCCGAGGCCATCATGGCGTATTACAAAAACTACGCCAAGGAAGACCTGGTGGTTCCCACGAACCGGGTGCCGGAACTGCTTTTCGCCATCGACGCCCTCTGCGGGAAGTGGAACATGGAAGCGGCCAACTACGGCCACGTCGGGGACGGGAACATCCACGTGAACCTCCTCATGGCGGACGACCGGCCGCACTGGCACGACGAGATGGAAAAAGCCCGCCTGGAACTCTACGCCACGGTGAAGGAACTGGGAGGAACCCTTTCCGGTGAACACGGCATCGGCCTGAAGAGAAAGGCCTACCTGCCGCAATTCCTGGACGCGCCCCAGCTCGAACTGATGCGCCGGGTCAAGGCCGCCTTCGACCCGAAGGGCATCCTGAACCCGGGAAAACTCGTCTACCTCGAAAACGAGGAAGGAAGGGGAGAGGCATGAAACCAAGGATCGGGGTCACCTGCGGATCCGCTCCCGAGGGCCGTTCGCTGGCCCTCGACCTGGAGTACGTGGAAGCGATCCTGAGAGCGGGAGCGATTCCTCTCGTCATCCCCCCGGACCTTCAGGAGGAGTCGCTGGCCGAAACCCTGCAAAGCCTGGACGGCCTCCTTCTCTCCGGAGGACCGGACGTGGATCCCGTCCATTTCGGGGAGGAACCGCTCCCGGGCATGGGCCGCATCGACCCGGGCCGGGACAGGGTCGAGCTGGGCCTGGCCCGGCTGGCCCTCGAAGCGGGGATGCCGGTCCTGGGCATCTGCCGCGGGGCCCAGGTCCTGAACATCGCCGCGGGGGGCGACATTTTCCAGGACCTTCCCTCCCAGGCCGGCTCCCTCCTGCGCCACGTCCAGCCCCCCACGCCGATGACCTATGCGACTCACGCCATTCGGGTGGAAGGCGGCAGCCGCCTGAGTACCATCACCGGAAGGGAGGCGCTCCGGGTCAACACCTGGCATCACCAGGCCGTGAGGAAGGTCGCGCCCGGTTTTGCCGTTTCGGCAACGGCGGAGGACGGGGTGATCGAAGCCATCGAAAAGACGGGTGCCCCGTTCGTCATGGGCGTCCAGTTCCACCCGGAAAGCATGGCAAGAGGAGGATCGCAAGATGCGACCCTCCTCTTCGAAGCCTTCGTGGAAAGCGCCCGCAGGATCCCTTCCTAGGAAAGAGCGGCCTCGACCGCCGTGAGGCAGGCCCCGTCCCCGTCCGCCTCGACCCGTATGCCCAGGGGAAGGGTGATGTTCAGGGCGCCGTGCCCGCAGCGCAGGCCCTTCAGCACGGGGATCCCGAGGTACGGAAGGTGATCGGCGAACACTTCGTCCAGGGTCAGGCTGTCCTCCGGCTTGGGCGAAACGGGCTCGGCGTTGATGAAGTCGCCCAGGACCACGGCAGCAGCGGCCGCGAGCTTGCCCGCGTTGCGAAGGTGGGTGAGCATTCGGTCCACGCTGTACGGCTGCTCGTTGATGTCCTCGATGAAGAGGACCTTCCCGCGGGTGTCCAGCTCGTAGGGTGTCCCCAGGGTCGAGCAGATGAGGGCGAGGTTCCCGCCGACGATCTCTCCCTCGGCCTTCCCGCCGGCCAGCGGCACGATGCCGGAGGCGGCTTCGCCGAGCACTCCCAGGGGTTCCGTGGAAGTCATCGCCTCCAGGAAGCTGTCCCTCGTCAGGGCCTTCGCGCCCTTGGAGGAAAACTCCACCGTGGCCATGGGGCCGTGGAAGGTCACGAAATTCCCCCGCTGCCCGAAAACCGTGTGGAAAACCGTGATGTCGCTATACCCCACGAAGGGCTTGGGGTTCACGGCCACGAGGCCCATGTCCAGGAACGGGAGTAGGCGTCCAGATCCGTTCCCGCCCCGCAGGCACATGATCCCCCGGATCGAAGGGTCCGAGAAGGCCCAGTGAAGGTCGGCCAGGCGGGCCTCGTCCGGTCCCGCCATGAATCCCCGCTTCAGGAAGCAGGTCTTCCCGAAAACCGGCTCGAACCCGAGCCCCCTGAGCGATTCCGCTCCCTTCATGAGCTTTTCTTCCGGAGCCGCACTGCCGGGACCCACGATGGCGATCCGGTCGCCCGAACGCAGCGCCCTTGGCTTGATCCTCATTGCCTTACCTCCCCTGTAAGAAAATTCAACGCGACCCCCGCCATCATGGCCGCACCGACGGGAAGCGCATCCTCGTCGATGTCGAAGCGCGGCGAATGGGCCGGGTGAAT